>Ga0316204_10000674_pt1 | contig 116517 bp, 104 predicted proteins | sample 6monrhotite_MG_2_FD_205661 | JGI IMG/M metagenome (GOLD analysis project Ga0316204, IMG submission 205661) | Microbial mat bacterial communities from mineral coupon in-situ incubated in ocean water Damariscotta River, Maine, United States -... | ecosystem: Environmental > Aquatic > Marine >...
TCTTGCTTATGTTCTTTAAAATGCTCTGTAAGCTGCACAATACGTGTAGTTAATAGGGCTACCTGTACTTCTGGTGAGCCTGTATCGCCTTCAGCACGTGCATGTTTAGATACTACTTCAGCCTTAGCTGTAGCTGTCATTGACATTGTCAAAACTCCTGACTTTATGATTGCCTCAAAAATTGAAGCGGGATTTTATCACGGTTTAGGGGTCCGGCAAAAGCTTTTGTTCGCCTTAAAGCCTGATTATTCAGGGATTTGGCTTAAATATTATCTCTAAAAGCAAATTACCCTGTTTTGGCACTTAACATCGAGGAAAGTTGCTGCTTTTTATTACCCTGTTAAGGCTCATCTCCCTCGGGGAAAGGTCTCGTTTTTTGAGCCCTGTCCCCTAAACCCATACCATCAAGAACTGAAAGTGTCGTGAAACGACTCCGTAAAACTCTTAGTGGCATCAAAACAGGGGACAGAGCGGGAAAGATGCTCTTTCCCCGATGGCGATGGACCTAAACAGTGCGGTTTCTTTCAACTCATGAAAATCTGTCGCTCATCTCGTTCCCACGGTCCTCCGTGGGAATGCATACATGAACTATAAATCGTATGTTATATAAGATATGTATTCCCACGCAGGAGCATGGGAACAAGATAATCCAAACCACCAAGAGCTGAAAGCGTCGTAAACCGACTCCGTAAAACTCTTGGTGGCATCAAAACAGGGGACAGAGCGGGAAAGATGCTCTTTCCCCGAGGGAGATGAGCCTTAACAGGGTAATAAAAAGCAGCTCCTTTCTCCTATGGAGATGGGACAGCAACTACAAATTCATCATTCTCTTCGGCGCAACCCGCCCGTCATCCTGAATACTTCCAATACCAATAAACTGATCACCATCATAAACTCGCACTAAACCTTCTGTTGGGGCACGAGCGACCTGTACAGGCTGACCCAGCTTAATATAATAAGCACTATCGGCATCAAGCTCTACAACTGGCCAGTCTTCAATGCCGCTATCTATATCCAGCATCACATCATCTAATGCATCAAAACCATCTTCAGCTATCTCCATTAACTGATCCAGCGTTAACATTTCAGATTTATATGGCCCGACTGATGTACGCCTTAACTCAGTGACAAAAGCACCACAACCTAGTTTTTCGCCTAAATCTTCCGCCAAAGTTCGGACATAAGTACCTTTAGAGCACCTTGTTTCTAACTCAATTTCACCATTTTCAAAAGATATCAGATCTAACGAATAAATAGTTACTGGCCTGGCTTTACGCTCAACTTCTATGCCCTGCCGAGCCAGATCGTATAAACGTTGACCATCTTTTTTTAATGCCGAATACATTGGCGGCACCTGCATAATATCGCCGGTAAGCTCGGGCAGATATTTTTCAATATCAGATAATTTAATATGCTCAAACGGGCGGTTTTCTATAACGTCACCCTCTGCATCACCAGTAGCAGTTTTAGCGCCTAACTGACATTTGAATCGGTAGGTTTTATCCGCATCAAGCAAAAACGCCGATACTTTGGTCGCTTCACCTAAACAAATTGGCAACATTCCGCTAGCCAGGGGATCAAGACTACCCGTATGACCCGCTTTATTTGCATCAAATAAACGTTTTACACGCTGCAATGCATGATTTGAGGAAATTTTTAATGGTTTATCTAGAAGTACGACACCATGAACGGCGCGACCTTTCTTTTTACGACCCATGTGTAAAACCTAAAAGCTTTTGACACAGAGGCACAGAGCTCATTTTATTATTTGCGCTACGCACATAACAGTAAAATTGCTTTTCTCTGTGCCTCAGTGCCTCTGTGTCAAAAAATCAATCGTCAGATGCATCCGCGTCGCTAGAGCGCGCTTTAGCAATCAGTGATTCCATTGAAGTACCACGCTCAATGCTTTCATCATAAACAAACCTTAAAGATGGCACGATGCGTGATCGAATACGTTTACCTAATTCCCGGCGAATAAAACCACTGGCTTTATTCAGCCCTTCTTCAGCCTGTTCTCGCTCATCGTCGTTTAGTACAGTAAAATAAATTACCGCATTACTTAAATCGCGACTAACTCTAACCGCTGTAAAAGACACCCAGTTCACACGGGGATCTTTAATTTCATCACGCACAAGCTCTGCAAGTTCTCTACGAACCTGTTCGGCCATACGTTGTGATCGGGAATATTCTTTTGGCATTGATTTATAATCTGTCTGTTTTTAAAGCAAAGGCAGTTTATTCACGTTCATTTGTGGACAATATGCTTTTAAATTATAAAGTCCGCTCTACTTCAACGCGTTCGAAGACTTCAATCTGGTCACCAACTTTAACATCATTGTAATTCTTCACACCGATGCCGCACTCAGTACCACTCTTAACTTCTTCAACTGCATCTTTAAAACGTCTTAGTGATTCAAGCTCACCTTCGTAAATAACGACGTTCTCACGTAAAACACGAATTGGCTGATCTTTCTTAATAGTGCCTTCAGTAACAATTGAACCCGCTATTAAGCCAAATTTTGGTGATTTAAATACATCTTTAACTTCAGCCAGACCAATAATATCTTCACGGTATTTTGCAGAAAGCATTCCGGTTAGCGCTTGTTTAACATCATCAATCAAATCGTAGATAACACTGTAATAACGCATATCTACACCGCGCTCAGCTACAGATTTTCTTGCCGCAGCATCTGCTCGTACGTTAAAACCAAACACAACGGCATTTGATGCAGCTGCCAGACTGATGTCAGTATCATTGATACCACCCACACCAGAACCAACAATAGCCACATCAACTTCTTCGTTATCAGCTGCTAGCTTTAACAAAGACTCTTTAATTGCTTCAAGACTGCCTTGCACATCTGCTTTAAGCAGAATATTCAGGTATTTAACTTCACCTTTACCAAGATTAGTAAACAGAGAGTCTAGCTTCGCCTGTTGTTGTGCAGCAAACTTGACATCGCGCTCTTTATGACTTCGATTACCCGCTAATTCACGTGCAGTTCGTTCATCAGTCATTACCTGAGTTAAATCACCTGCAGAAGGAGTGCCAGATAAACCTAATACCACTACCGGTATAGAAGGGCCTGCTTCATCAATCTGTTTGCCATTTTCATCAAATAAAGCACGAACACGACCGTATTCATTACCCGCTAACAAAATGTCGCCTTTTTTCAGACTACCTTTTTGAACAAGAACCGTTGTAGTAACACCTCGGCCTTTATCCAGTGTCGCTTCTACAACAATACCCTGAGCAGGTCCTTTACTAGGTGCCTTAAACTCTAACACCTCAGCAGTTAAACTGATCGCTTCTAATAAGTCATCAATACCCTCGCCAGTTTTGGCAGAAACATTAACGAAAATATTTTCACCACCCCAGTCTTCAGGAATAACTTCATGACTACCTAACTCTGTTTTAACTCGATCAGGGTCAGCCGCTTCTTTATCTATTTTATTAACTGCAACAATCAAAGGCACACCAGCGGCTTTTGAATGTTGTATTGCTTCAATTGTTTGTGGCATAACACCATCATCTGCCGCAACAACCAGAATAACTATATCTGTTGCCTGAGCGCCACGAGCACGCATTGATGTAAACGCAGCATGTCCCGGTGTATCTAAAAAGGTAATAACGCCTTTATCTGTTTCAACATGATATGCACCGATGTGCTGAGTAATACCACCCGCCTCACCTGATGCAACTTTAGCTTCACGAATATGATCTAATAGAGAGGTTTTACCATGGTCAACATGACCCATAATAGTAACCACTGGAGGACGTGGCTGCTCATCATGCAACTCGTCTCCTGCAGACGCTAATAATGTATTTTCACGATCATCGGCAGAAGATGCTACAGCTTTATGACCCAGCTCTTCAACAATCAAGATTGCGGTTTCCTGATCAATAACCTGATTAATAGTGGCCATAACCCCCATTGTCATCATCGTTTTAATCATCTCACCGGCTTTCATAGACATCTTGATAGCAAGATCAGAAACTTTAATTGTTTCCGGTACATCTACATCATAAACAATCTTTTCAACTGGTTTTTCAAATGCATGTTTTGCTTCTGCATTCTGCGTCGCCAGCACTTTACGGCTTTGTTTTTTACCTCGGCCTTTTTTGCCTGAAGCAACATGTAGTTCTTTTCTGCCATAACGAGTATCGCCTTTGTTATGGCCTTTAGCAGCTGGTTTCTGAGCACCCTTACGATCATCCGTAGCTGGCTTGGCAGTTGCTTCAGCTTTTGCAGCACCTCGCGCTTTTGCATTAGCAACAACTTTCGCCTGCTGCTCTGCTTCAATACGCGATTTTACTGCTGCTTCTTTTTTCGCTTGCTCATCTTCTTCACGCTGTTTTGCCGCTTCTTTAGACTTTTCAATTGCGGCAACTTCCGCTTCAGCACGCTCTGCTTCACGGGCTTCTTTTTCAGCCATTAAACGCTGAATATCCGCTTTTTCTTTTTCTTTTGCATCATCAGATGACTCTGCTTCACCCATTTTTGAGATGCTACGTTTCTTACGAATTTCTACATTAACGGCTTTGCTACCCGAGCTTTTTAAAGAAGCTGTAGATTTACGCTTGAGCGTGATTTTGCCTTTACTTGCTGATGCTGTGGTGTTTTTACCATGGCTATTACGCAAATGATCTAGCAGTTTAAACTTCTGTTCATCGGTTATTTCCGAATCACCATCAGCCACCACTATGCCTGCATCTTTTAATTGTTCTAATAATCGCTCTACCGGTGCACCAACGACCTCGGAGAGTTGTTTAACAGTAACTTGTGACATTCTTTAGTTCCTCCCCAGGGTTACTGGTTTGTCTCTTCTTCAGTTTCAAACCAGGGTGCGCGCGCGGTCATAATTAATGCGCTAGCACTCTCTTCAGACATTTCTTCGATTTCCTGCAACTCGTCAATGGCGAGCTCTGCCAGGTCCTCCATCGTACACACACCTTTCGATGCTAGCTTATTTGCAAGGTCACTATTCATGCCGTCCATTTCAAGTAAATCTTTCTGAGGCTCATCAACAGACTCTTCCTGCGAAATTGCTTTCATTAACAAAGCATCTCTTGCTCGACCACGTAGCTCTTCAACGATATCCTCATCAAACTCTTCGATATTTAAGAATTCACTTTCTGGCACGTACGCCACTTCTTCTATACTAGAGAAACCTTCAGCTGCCAGAATAATTGCAACATCTTCATCTACATCAAGCTGCTCCATAAACAACTCAACCAGAACCTTGCCTTCAGCCTCCGATTTTTCATCCATATCTTCGGTAGACATAATATTCAGGTTCCAACCGGTTAACTGGCTGGCCATACGAATATTCTGGCCACCTTTACCAATTGCCTGAGATAATTTTTCATCTTCGACAGCTACATCCATTGAGTGAGCATCTTCATCGACCACTATAGATAGTACTTCAGCAGGTGACATCGCATTAATAACAAATTGCGCCGGGTTATCATCCCAAAGAATAATATCTACACGCTCTCCTGCTAGCTCATTTGAAACCGATTGAACTCGTGAGCCTCGCATGCCAACACAGGCACCAACAGGGTCCATGCGTGGATCATTAGATTTGACCGCAATTTTGGCGCGTGACCCTGGGTCACGAGCACCAGAAATGATTTCTATCAGGTCCTGCCCCACTTCTGGTACTTCAAGTTTAAATAATTCAACCAGAAACTCTGGCGCTGTACGACTAATAAATAACTGCGGACCACGAGCTTCAGAACGTACTTCTTTTAAGTAACCACGTAACCTGTCGCCTGAGCGTACCGCCTCACGAGGAATAACATCTTCACGTGGGATAAAACCTTCAACATTATCACCCAGATCCAGATATATGTTACCGCGTTCAACACGTTTGACCGTGCCCATAATCAATTCGCCAACCCGGCCCTGGAATGCTTCTACAACACGAGCTCTCTCAGCTTCACGCACTTTTTGCACAATAACCTGTTTAGCTGTTTGAGCTGCAATTCGACCAAACTCTACTGACTCGATATCTTCTTCAACATAATCACCAAATTGAATATCAGGCTCGTCAATTTGCGCTGCCTCTAAAGTAATTTGCTTTAATGGAAATTCCAGACCACCTTCTTCCAGTTCTTCAGCCACTTCCCAACGTCGAAAAGTATCATAAGCACCTGTCTCTCTATCAATGCTCACGCGAACTTCAACATCTTTACCCTGTTTCTTACGACTGGCCGTAGCTAAAGCTACTTCAATTGCCTGAAAGATGATTTCCTTATCAACCGCTTTCTCATTTGAGACTGCGTCTACTACGTAAAGAATTTCTTTATTCATGTCTGGCTCCAAAAACCCGTATATCCAGGTATTACCTAGAACTGCGGAACGATCCGCGCTTTATCGATTGAGTCTAAGGCTAGATAATGGGTCTCTCCATCCATTTCAAGAATGACATCTTCATTCTCTATACCCTTTAACTTGCCTGTAAAATTTCTTTGCCCTTCAAGCGTGGGCACGGTTAACTTAATTTTTACTGTTGAACCCGTAAAGCGCTCGAAATCCGCAACTTTACGTAATGGCCGGTCCATACCCGGAGATGATATTTCCAAATTAAACTGCCCCGGGATGGGGTCTTCAACATCTAAAACACTGCTAATCTGAAGACTCACTGCACTGCAGTCTTCAAGCACGATACCGTTTGGGCCATCAATATATATACGTAACAATCCATCTGTGGGGTGTGGACGATATTCAATATCCACTACCTCATATCCCATGCCTTCTACTACAGGCTCAATTAATGACCAGATGTCACTCACGCTTGATAATTACCCTTACTGTTTGACTGAAAATCACAGGGATTTTACACCCGTATCGAAGCATAAAAAAGGCCCCGATGTACGGGGCCTTTCTTATAAAAACTTGGTAGCGGGGCAGAATTCGAATCTGCAACTTTCCCATGGTTATAAAACCATGAGACCGACTACTCATTAGGCCCATAAGCCAGAAGATCTCTGGCAGATCATTAACTTATGAACCTACTAAAATTTGGTAGCGGGGGCAGGATTTGAACCTACGACCTTCGGGTTATGAGCCCGACGAGCTGCCAGACTGCTCCACCCCGCATCAACTTGGAGCGAATAGTACAGATATCAAAGACTTAATGCAAGGCAAATAATAATAGATTACTCAATCACCCATATAAGCATCAAATAAAAGGCGAAACCGCTAAATTAACACTAAAATAAGGTTATGAAAAACGTTTCCCGGCTTCTTTTATACTCTCTCATATTCAACCCGCTACTATTAAACGCAGAAAGTTATACTTTTTCAGGAGGCAAAAACAATCTGGCACACACCATTGCCGCTGAAGTTTTAGTGAAAGCTTATAAAAAAGCCAATATAGATATAAAGCCACTATTTTTAACCCTGCAGGAATCATTACAACGCTCTAACTCCGGCGAAACCGATGGAGAGCTTGCTCGCATAAATGCTATACCCCGGTTCTCACCCAATTTAAATAAAGTCCCTGTATCAATCACTTCAGTGGAGGCTGTTGCTTTTAGTAAGAACACATCTTTATTCATTAATGACTGGAGTGACTTGCGTGGACATAAGCTAACCATTGTTAAGGGCGCTAAGTTCATAGAGACAGAAACAAAAGATCTTAAAAGAAACTTAGTTGCAACATTTGAAGACGCGTTACATCTTTTACAGTCAGATAAAACAGAAATTATTGTCATTCCAAAACTAGCGAGCATTAATCTAATATATCAAAATAAATATCACGATATAAAACCCATTAGTAACTCACTTAAAAGACTCAAACTCTATCATTTTGTACATAAGAAGAATCTTCATCTTATACCTGTAATTACACCCATTTTACAGGCTATGGAAAAAAGCGGTGAGATAGAGTTTATTAGAAAAGCAACTTTGATCAAAGCAGCAAAAAAATTCTAAAACCCAGAAGTCGAACCTGGATTTCTTTAATAAATGGTTAAACTGAAAAGCAGTTTAGTTGAATTCAAACACTACATAAATTTACACTAATTACATTAAACTCTTTTTAAGCAAATGCAGTAATGCAAATTGACATAAGTGCGGCTGGATATAAACCTAACACCAAAACAGACAGGCCATTTGCACTTAATGCAATCTGCATATCACGCGAACAGGTTATATCACTTTTATCAACTGCCTCATCAAAGTACATTATTTTAACTATCCGCAAGTAATAAAAAATACCGATAATAGAGAAGAATACCGCAACCAGTGCCAACCACAACATATCTATATTAACTACTGCCTTTAGCACTGCCAGTTTTGCCCAGAAACCAACAGTTGGAGGAACGCCCGCCATTGAGAAAATAATGATTAACATCATAAAGGCAAACCATGGACTGCGTTGGTTCAAGCCTTTTAAATCATCAATATTATCAGCTTCAAAACCCTTACGAGTTAACAGGATAATCACTCCAAAACCACCTAAAGACATTAACGCATAAGTTAATGTATAAAACATAGCCGCTGAATAACCTTCCTGGTTACCCGCCAATAAGCCAAGCATAATAAAACCAACATGAGAAATGGTTGAGTAGGCTAATAAACGTTTTAAATTTGTTTGCGCAATTGCAATTACATTACCAAGTATCATTGAAAGGACAGCCATGATAATGAACATTCCCTGCCAGTCCGATTGCAAGCTACCCATACTTTCTGCGAGTAATCGTATTACCATTGCAAAGCCAGCTACTTTTGGTGCTGTTGCAATATAACTCGTAACAGTAGTTGGTGATCCGTGATAAACATCTGGAATCCACATATGAAACGGTACAGCGCCCAATTTAAATGATAAACCTATTACCATAAATACCAGACCAAAGATAAGTACGATATTGTTACCTTCCATTTTATCAAGTGCAACGGCAATCTCTACAATATTTAATGATCCGGTCATGCCATATACCATTGACATACCATACAACAACATCCCTGAAGCTATGGCACCTAATACGAAATATTTCATTGCAGACTCTGCTGCATTTGGGTTATCTCGATCAAATGCAACCATGGCATAAAGAGATAATGAGAGAAGTTCCAGACCTAAATACATTGATAGAAAATGATTTGATGAAATCATTACCATCATACCTAACAAACCAAAAAGGCCAAGCACATAAAACTCGCCTTTAAAGATATTACGATCCTGTAAATAACGACGAGAATATACAAAAACAATAGCCACCAGCAACACAACCGAATATTTCAAAACAGTTGCTAACAGATCATTCACAAACAACCCATTAAAAGCCAGTTCACGTGAATCAGGGCTCTGCTGTGAAATCAAAACCAGCGTAATAATAAGACCTAGCTGAGATAACACATAAGTCACATTACGACTTTCATCTTTCAGATAAACATCAACCACTAAAACTGTACATGCAAGAGCTAGTAAAAATAACTCAGGTATGGCGATCGAAAGATTAAGCATTTCTAGTGTCATCATTAATTCTCTATTTATAAATCGGCCGTTTTTTAAGGCAGTTTTGACTGAGTAATATGTTGTAATAAATTATCGACAGATGCGTGCATTACATCTACCAGTGGTGCTGGATATAAACCTAAAGCTAATACCGATACAGCCAGTATCGACATAATTAAAAGCTCACGTTGATTTAAATCTTGCAACACTTTTACTTTGTCATTTGTAACTTCACCATAAAACACACGTTTAACCATCCAGAGTGTATATGCTGCACCTAAAATCAAAGTTGTTGCAGCCAGAAATGCAATCCAGAAGTTAGCTTTAAATATCGCCAGAATAATCATGAACTCACCAACAAAACCGGAAGTACCTGGCAAACCAGCATTAGACATTGCAAAGAAAACAGCAAATGCAGCAAAAACAGGCATGGTATTTACGACCCCACCATAATCAGAAATTTCACGACTGTGCATACGGTCATATAAAACTCCGATCATCAGGAACATTGCACCTGAAATAAATCCATGGGATATCATTTGCACCATGGCGCCTTCAATAGCAAGAACAGCGCCGGTAATATCAACATTGGCAGGATTATTTAATATTCTATAAACTGAAAACAGACCTAATGTTACAAACCCCATATGAGCAATGGATGAGTAAGCTACCAGCTTTTTCATATCACTTTGCACTAATGCTACGAAGCCAATATAAACTATCGCAATCAGTGACATAGCAATAATCAACCAGTCATAAGACATACTTGCATCGGGGGTAATTGGTAAGGCAAATCGAATAAATCCGTAACCACCAATCTTCAGCATGATTGCGGCCAGTATTACCGAACCACCCGTAGGAGCTTCCACGTGCGCATCGGGTAACCAGGTATGTACAGGCCACATTGGCACTTTCACTGCAAATGCAGCAAGAAACGCAAAGAAAATTAATGTCTGTTCTGTCATTCCAAGTTTCAGGTTATGCATATCCAGAATTGCAAAACTACCTGACTGGTAATACATATAAATCATCGCCACCAGCATGAACACGGAGCCGAAAAAAGTATAAATAAAGAACTTGATTGTTGCATAAACCCGATTAGGTCCACCCCAAACACCAATGATGATAAACATGGGTATTAACATGGCTTCCCAGAACACATAGAAGAACATGGAATCGAGTGCTGAGAACACTCCGTTCATCAAACCTTCCATAATCAGGAATGCGGCCATGTACTGAGATGCCCGCTTTTGTATAACTTCCCAACCAGCTAGAATAACTAGAATCGTTGTAAAGGTGGTTAAAATAATCAACGGCATAGATATACCATCTACACCCAAATGATAATAAATACTAAAATCACCTATCCACTCAAAGCGTTCTTCAAACTGCATCGCAGATGTTGCACTATCGAAGTTGGTATACAAACCAAGACTTAATACAAACGTTGCAACTGAAATAATAAGTGCTAGACGACGCGAGCCTTCTGAACCACCTTTATCTCCAGACAATAACACTGCTGCGCCACCAATAATTGGCAACCAGACGACCAGGCTTAGAAGGGGCCAATCTGCAAACATTATGATTTAATCCTGATGTTATTTTTCATTATGAATATTTTCATTCGTATTTTTTATTTTTAATTCATTCTCTTTAAAGAGAATGTTATTAGCCTGCTGGGTTTGCAAATAAATACAACAAACCCACCAGTCCCAAGATCATAGCAAATGCATAATGGTAGAGCATACCCGTTTGCATATGGCGCACGACCCCAGCAAACCAGCCGACAACTTTTGCTGAACCATTTATAATAAGCCCGTCAATTATTGTTACATCACCTGCTTTCCAGAACCCCTTACCTAAACCACGACTGCCATCACTAAACACTTTTACGTAAAGCTCATCGATCCAGTACTTTTTATCCAGCATCTTGTGAATAAAGGCAAATTTTTGCTGCGCGTTATCTGCAATCTGTGGGTTTTTCATATAAATGTACCAGGCAGCGCCCACACCAGACATGGCCAATAAAAATGGTAAAGAAAAAATACCATGCTCAACCATTGCCCACTGGCCATGGAAGCTCTCTTTCAAACGCGCCATAACATCATGTGATTCATGCACAACGATTGAATCGGCGAAATAACTACCAAATAACATTGGCTCAATGGTCATCCAGCCAATGATTACTGAAGGAATTGCTAATGCAATTAATGGAACCGTAACCACCCAGGGTGTCTCACGAAGGTGATCTTTAGTATGCTGATCCATACGCTCTTTGCCATGAAACACCAGAAAATACATACGGAAAGAATAAAAGGCTGTAATAAATACACCTGCCAAAACCATCCAGTGAACAATGTCAGCACCGGGTAAATCAGATGCGCCTACTGCAAGGATAATTGAATCTTTTGAGAAGAAACCTGAGAACCCGGGGAAACCAATCAGAGCTAGAGAACCGATTAGGGATGTTATCCAGGTGATAGGCATGTATTTTCTCAATCCACCCATCTTGCGCATATCCTGCTCATGATGCATGGCAATAATAACTGAGCCAGCGCCTAAGAATAAAAGCGCTTTAAAAAATGCATGGGTCATTAAATGAAATACTGCTGCTGAGTAAGCTGAAACACCTAAAGCAACTGTCATATAACCAAGTTGAGAAAGTGTTGAGTAAGCAACCACTCGTTTAATGTCGTTTTGAACTATGCCAATTAATCCCATAAATAATGCCGTAATGGCACCAATAATCATAACAAAGGTTAATGCCGCTTCAGAAAATTCAAATAATGGTGACATGCGTGCCACCATAAAAATACCTGCTGTCACCATTGTTGCGGCATGGATCAATGCAGATATAGGCGTTGGACCTTCCATTGAATCAGGTAACCAGACATGTAATGGGACCTGCGCAGATTTACCCATAGCGCCAATAAATAACAAAATACAAATTACACTGATGACTGACCACTCACCAAAACCAATATCTAACACCTGATTTGATATTTGTGGAGCAGCAGCAAACACTTCGTTGTAATCAAGACTACCCGCGTACATAACTACCGCTGCAATACCCAGAATAAAACCAAAGTCGCCAACACGATTAACTAAAAATGCTTTTAAGTTTGCATATATCGCCGTTTCTTTTTTGTACCAGAAACCAATCAATAAATATGAAATCAGGCCAACAGCTTCCCAACCAAAAAACAGCTGTAAGAAGTTATTCGACATAACTAACATCAACATGGCAAACGTAAACAATGATATATAACTAAAGAAACGCTGATAACCAGGATCATCATGCATATAACCAATAGTATAAATATGTACCATTAAAGACACACCGGTTACAACACACATCATCATCACAGTCAGTTTATCGACTAAAAATCCGACTTCGAAACGCAAACCATCACTTACCATCCATGTGTAAACCGTCTGGTTATAAATATCACCCGCCTGCAATACAATATGGTTATATGCCATAAGTGACAGAATAAATGACGTTGCGACGCCTGCGATAGTAACGGTATGCGCGCCAGACCGACCGATAGCTTTACCAAAAAAGCCAGCCATAATGGCGCCAAACAATGAAGCCAGAGGTATTGCTAAATAAATTAGTTCCATATCCATTTTTTAACCCTTAAGCGTATTCAAATCAGACACATTTATAGTCTGTCGGTTACGGAATACGACCACAAGAATCGCAAGACCAATGGCTGCTTCAGCTGCTGCCACTGTAAGAATAAAGAAAACAAATACCTGACCTGCTGTATCGCCCAAAAAATGAGAGAAAGCGATAAAGTTAATATTTACCGCGAGCAACATTAGTTCGATACACATTAAAAGCACGATGACATTTTTTCGATTAATAAATATACCCGCAATACTAATTGAGAAAAGTATCGCGCCAAGAATGAGGTAGCTAGATAATGGGATCATTGCCTGTTCTCCGAGTCTTTTGTTTCCGACTTCATTTTTATAATCCGCAAACGATCTTCTTTTAGCACTTTCATTTGCTCGCCCGGTTTTTGATAACGAGTATTTGGACGGCGACGCATCGTTAATGTAATTGCCGCAACGATCGCAACTAACAGAATCACTGATGCCAATTCAAACGCATAAACATAATCGGTATAAAGAACACGACCCAATTCTTTAGTATTACTATAATCAGCCGCATGAGCTTCAGGCACAGGGAAAGCCTGTAAGCCAAAATGCTCTGGCCCAACTACCATTACCATTTGTACGATTAATAAAATTGCAATGGCAATTCCAAACGGTGCATAACGCATCAGACCTTCACGCATGCGGGTCACATTAATATCCAGCATCATTACAACGAACAGGAACAACACCATTACTGCACCGACATAAACCAGTACCAGCGTAATAGCTAAAAACTCAGCCTCCAGTAACAACCAGATAGCTGAACTAGCAAAGAAGGTAAGCACCAAAAAGAGTACTGAATGTACAGGATTTCGCGCACTAACTACGCCCAATGCAGCCACTACCATTAAGGTAGAAAAAGCATAAAAGACGACTTCGAAAAATGACATGTGTTGATTCCACTTAATTATTAAAAGCAGTTTGTCCGCAAATACACACGAATAAACGCAAATTATTTCTATTAATTTTTCTTTGTAGGTGCGAATTCACTCGCACGTTACAATTTTATAAATATCTTACTCGTTCGAATAAATTCGAACCTACATTATCTGTAGGGGGCATCCGCTGCACGATTTGCAGCTATTGATTCTTCATATTTATCACCAACAGCCAGCAGTTTCTCTTTTGTCATGATGTTTTCACCACGGTTTTCAAAGTGGTATTCAAAAACATCCGTTTCTACAATTGCATCGACGGGGCAGGCTTCTTCACAAAAGCCGCAATATATACATTTAAACAAATCAATATCATATTTTGATGTGCGACGCGTTCCATCATCACGCTCTTCAACGTCTATAGTAATTGCCAGAGCGGGACATACTGCCTCACATAACTTACATGCAATGCAGCGCTCTTCACCATTCGCATAACGTCGTTGCGCATGCAGACCTCTAAAGCGAGGTGAAATTGGCGTTTTTTGTTCCGGGTATTGCAGGGTGATCTTCCTTTTAAAGAGGTAACCACCTGTTACCATCAAACCTTTAATTAATTCCAGAAACAAAAAGCTTTTCAAATAATGTTTAATTGTTCTCATTGTCATTTTTTATGCTCCCGCCACACTTGCTGCAGTATCTACAGCCCAGGGGCCAACTTGCATTACAACCATTACGGCTTCAACAACTAACCAGACAATCGTTACAGGAATAAATACTTTCCAGCCCAGACGCATAATCTGATCATAACGATATCTTGGGAAGGTAGCCCGGAACCAGAGGAACATATAAATAAAGAACATGGTTTTTAAAATAAACCAGTGTGTACCATCACCTAATATTGCATGATCAGCCATTGAACCAAAAGGTGACATCCAGCCACCGAAAAACATCAGTGAAGTCAGGGCCGCAATCAGAATTATATTGGCGTATTCCGCAAGAAAGAATACAGCAAACGCCATACCGGAATAATCCACATGGAAACCCGCTACGATTTCTGATTCACCTTCAGCAACATCGAAAGGCGCTCGGTTAGTTTCTGCAACACCAGAGATAAAGTAAACAGCAAGTAAAGGCAATAACGGTAACCAGAACCAGCTCATAAAGCCACCTTCCTGGCGCGCAATAATATCACCAAGATTTAAACTTCCACTGGCCATTAAAACACCTACTAGTGCAAAACCCATCGCAATCTCATATGCCACAACCTGTGCAGCTGATCTGAGTGCACCCAAAATTGCGTACTTGGAATTGGATGACCAACCCGCAATGATGACACCGTAAACACCCATTGAAGTGAGCGCTAAAATATATAACAGACCTGCATTCAGGTTTGATAATTGCACACCTTCGAAAAAGGGAATAACTGCCCAGGCAGCCAGTGCGGGGCCAAGTGTTAAAATAGGTGCGAATAAAAATAGAAACTTGTTCGAATTAGTAGGAATAATAACTTCTTTGAACATTAATTTTAAAGCATCAGCAATTGGCTGTAACCAGCCTTTAGGCCCTACCCTGTTGGGACCTAAACGAACCTGCATATACCCAATTATTTTTCTTTCTGCATAGGTTACATAAGCAACACACAACATCAGTGGAACCATGATTAAAACAATGTATAACAGGTTCTCTGCCAACACCTGTAACCACTGAGGTAACCAGTTCCAGAAATCAACCATAAAATCCGGCGCTAATGAAAATAACCATTCCATAATCAGGCCTTCTCCAACTCTATCGACGAATAAGTAGTACCCATTTGAATACTTAACTCCTCAGATGCAGGTAACCAGACACAATCATCAGCTATTGCGTTATCAATTTTTATATCCGTCAGTTCACTATGACCAGACTGGGTAACGGATACCCTGTCGCCTTCCTCAAGTTTTAATTTACCAGCTAATACAGAATTAATTGCTACATGATTTTGATCTGCATCTTTAGTCAGTTGTAATGCTGTAGAACGCCTAACCAGTGAATCAACTGCATACAAGGGAACATCACCTACGCGCTGCAATCCACTTACTTTTGCAAGATCTACAACGGGCGAATCCACAGCTAGATTATTATCCAACTGGATATCACGACATTGCTCCTTAACTTCATTACGCACATCTTCAGATGACATATATTCAAAGCCATCAACTTTCATTAAGTTCGCAAGCACCCGTAAAATTTTCCACCCCGGGCGTGAATCACCTAAAGCAGAGGTAGCACCTTTAAAACTTTGCCAGAAACCTTCAGCATTAACGTAAGTACCCGATGTTTCACTAAAAGCTGCCAGAGGTAAAATAACATCTGCATAATCTTTCATTGCTTCAGTAACATAGTTATTTATAACCACTTTAAAGTCGGCAGCATCAACCGCATCCATCGCTTTCACAGGGTTAGCAACATCAAACTCTGGTTCAATATTAAAAGTTATTAATGCTTTCCTGGGTGAAGCTACCATCTCTACGATATTTGCACCTGCAGAATTAGCTTTTGATCCACCCGCAAAACGATGTGGCACACTTCCCGCTAACCATGCACCAGCGGCGTTTGCCGCTTCTGGCAAATAAGCCAGGGTTGCACCGGTTTGTTTTGCTATTGCATGACTGAGTGCACGCAGTATTGAAAACTGAGGATGTTGTACCGCAATATTTCCAATGAAAATTGTCGCCGCTGCACCAGCTGTTTTTAATTCTTCAGCTATAGCTTTATGGCCATCATCAATAGTTGAGTTATTGATAAGAGCAGATACATTGACCTGATCTGCTCCAGCCGCTTTAGCTATAGCTGCCAGATTTTCAACCATGCCTTGTGCTGATGAAATTAATTCATTACTTGTTTTGAAGCGCCACTTAAACTTACGTGGATTAACCGCAGAAATTTTCACCTGATGGTGTCTAAAGGCCTTTCTAAAACGGTGAGCAATAAGAGGTTGTTCTTTACGAACATGAGAGCCCACCAGTAAAATAGCTTCAAGGCGCTCTATAGATTCTATATTATTACCAATCCAGGGCATTACAGGAGCAAAATCCTGATCGGTGAAATCTAGTTGTCTTAAACGGTGATCAATATTATTACTACCTAAACCACGCATTAATTTCTGCGCCAGGTAATGCTCTTCTATGGTTGCATTTGGAGACATCCAGCAGGCTAATTCATCCGCTGAGTTTTCGTTAACAACCGCTTGCAAACCATCAACCGCATATTTGAGAGCTGTATTCCAGTCTGTTTCTACCCACTCACCATTTAACTTCATCATAGGCTGAGTTGCACGATCATCAGAATGTAATCCCTGATAACTAAAACGATCACGATCTGAAATCCAGACTTCATTAATGGACTCGTTTGCACGGGGTACAACACGATTCACTTTGCCATCAAGAGTATGCAGGAATAAATTAGAACCAACTGAATCATGTGGAGACACAGATGCATGCTGCTGCATTTCCCATGCGCGACCACTAAACCTTGAAGGTTTTGCAGTTAATGCACCGACTGGACAAATATCAATTACGTTTCCAGACATTTCTGAATCAACACTTTTGGAAATAAACGTACCAATAACCGCACGATCCCCACGATCTGTCATACCCAGTTCACGCATGCCCGCAATTTCTTCACCAAATCGCACACATCGAGTACATTGAATACAACGCGTTAATTCTGTTTGAATTAACGGACCAATATCTTTATCAAACACAACACGTTTAACATCTGTATATTGAGAATGATCACCACCGTAACCTACAGATAAATCCTGCAGTTCACACTCACCGCCCTGATCACAAATAGGGCAATCGAGAGGATGATTAATCAATAAAAACTCCATTACTGATTTTTGCGCTTCTACCGCTTTGGCCGATTGTGTATGAACAATCATGCCTTCCATAATTGGTGTTGCACATGCCGGCATTGGTTTAGGTGCTTTTTCAACATCAACCAGACACATACGACAGTTAGCGGCTACTGATAATTTTTCGTGATAACAAAAACGCGGAATATGAATACCCGCTTTATCCGTTGCCTGTATTAACATCGAACCTTTCGGTGCAGTTAGCTCTACATCATCAACGGTAAATGTAACGATATCTTCTGACATTATTTGCCGGCTCCGTCGAACATGGAACACTTGTGTTCGATGTAGTATTCAAATTCTTCACGATAATGTTTAATAAAACTTCTTACCGGCATAGCGGCTGCATCACCTAATGCACAAATGGTACGACCTTCAATTTTTGCAGCTACATCATCTAATCGATCTAAATCTTCTAGCTCACCCTTGCCTTCGACAATACGCGTCAGCATTCGATACAACCAGCCTGTGCCTTCACGACATGGTGTGCATTGACCACAGGATTCAGAAAAATAGAAACGTGATAACCGTTGCAGCACTTTAACCATGTCAGTACTGTCATCCATTATGATTAACGCCCCGGAACCTAACATAGAACCCGCTTTAGTAATTGAGTCGTAATCCATATTAGCTTCAAGCATGATTTCTGCTGGCACAACTGGAACTGATGAACCACCGGGAATAACTGCTTTTAATTGTCGCCCTTCAGTAACCCCGCCAGCCAGTTCTAATAATTCTTTAAACGGCATCCCCATATTAACTTCGAAGTTACCGGGTTTTTGCACATGACCTGAAACAGAAAAACATTTAGTGCCACCGGAGTTTTCAACTCCGAAAGCCTTAAACCACTCTGCACCTTCACGCACAATGCTCGGCACTGATGCGAGCGATTCAGTATTATTTATCGTCGTAGGTTTACCGTACAAACCAACATTAGCCGGGAATGGCGGTTTGAATCTTGGCTGACCTTTTTTACCTTCTAATGACTCTAGTAAGGCGGTTTCCTCGCCACAAATATAAGCACCTGCTCCGAGTGTTGGATACAAATCAAAATCCACACCTGAACCATTAATATTTTTACCTAAATAGCCATGCTCATACGCCTCTTTAACGGCAGCTGAAAAACGCTCGTAAACTTCATCCATAAACTCACCGCGCATATAGTTGTAACCTACGGTAGCGCCAATGCAGTAACCCGCAATAAGCATACCTTCAACTAGTGCATGGGGATTAAAGCGTAAAATATCTCTATCTTTGCAGGTACCCGGTTCAGACTCATCTGAATTACAAACAATATATTTCTGCACCGGAGCGTTACGCGGCATAAAACTCCACTTCAAACCGGTAGGGAAACCTGCACCACCACGACCACGCAAGCCGGACGCTTTTACAATTTCAATAACATCTTCCGGTGACAATTTTTCCTGCACGATTTTATTCCATGCCTGATAACCGCCTACCTTTAGATAGTTCTCATAGGACCATTGCTCGCTTTCAAATTGCAGCGTTGCGTAGCAAACTTCGTTAGCCATGCCCAATCACCATAATCTAGTCCAGCCCGTCTATGATCTCATCTACTTTTTCAATAGTGAGCTCAGTGTGATATTTATGATTAACCTGCATCATTGGGCCACCGGCACAAGCTGCAAGACATTCCTCTTCAACCTTTAAATAGATACGACCGTCTTCTGTACTTTCACCTAACTTGATGCCCAGCTTTTTTTCAAGGTGATTTACAATCGTGTCTGCCCCCATCAGCATGCAGCAAACATTGGTGCAGACCGCTACATTATTTCTACCAACCGGCTTTAATTCATACATGGAATAGAAGCTTGCTACTTCATAAACTTCTATTTTTGACAGCTCTAATCTTTTTGCCACTGCATCCATTATCGGTACAGTTAAAAAACCTTTATTTTGATGTTGCGCTGCATTCAAAGCAGCCAACAATGCAGATTTTTTATGCTCAGGCGGATAACGAGATTCCCACTCGGCAATTTCGTCTAATGTATGTGCTGATAAAATTTGTTCGTCTGTCATAATTGAATAGTCATTATATTTTGTGATATCTCAGATCGCTGCTGCATGGCTTCAGATCCAGGCGAAAAATGTAAGTTTACAAAAGTAAATACCCATTTTTCAACAACGAGCTGGAGCCATGCAGTGGTGGTCTGAAATATTATAATCATCGGTCTATTTCACCAAATACGATATCTTGTGTTCCAATAACGGCAACCACATCAGACAACATGTGTCCGCGGGTCATTTCATCTAATGCTGATAAATGCGCAAAACCCGGCGCACGAATTTTTAAACGGTAAGGCTTATTCGCACCATCCGAATTCAAATAAACACCAAACTCACCTTTAGGATGTTCAACCGCGCCATATGCTTCACCTTCAGGCAAGCAGAAGCCTTCAGTAAATAATTTAAAATGGTGGATAAGCGATTCCATATCACCTTTCATCTCTTCACGTCTCGGTGGAGTCACTTTATGATCCTGCGCCAGAACCGGACCAGGATTAACTCTTAACCAGTCTACGCATTGTTTGATTATTCTATTGGACTGACGCATCTCTTCCATACGCACAAGATAACGATCATAAGAATCACCATTTGTACCAACGGGAATATCGAAATCCATTTTATCGTAAGCCGCATACGGCTGTTTTTTTCTTAAATCCCACTCAACACCTGAACCACGCAGCATTGGGCCAGTAAAGCCCAGTTGCATAGCTCGCTCGGGAGAAACAATTGCAATATCAACTAAACGCTGCTTCCAGATGCGATTATCGGTCAACAGGGTTTCATATTCATCAACATAAGTTGGAAAACGTTTTGTAAAGTCTTCAATGAAATCAAGCAATGAGCCACTACGGGTATCATTTAATCTATTAACTTCTTTTTGACTGTGCCATTTAGATGCCTTGTATTGAGGCATTGAATCTGGCAGGTCGCGAGCCACTCCGCCCGGACGATAATACGTTGCATGCAAACGCGCACCGGATACTGCTTCATAAACATCCATTAAGTCTTCACGTTCACGGAATGCGTATAAAAACATTGTCATCGCACCCACATCTAAACCGTGAGCACCAATCCATAACAGGTGGTTTAAAAGACGGGTAATCTCATCAAACATAACGCGAATATATTGCGCACGCTCCGGTACTTCTACACCGAGTAATTTTTCTAACGCTAAAACATAACCATGCTCATTACACATCATGGACACATAATCGAGACGATCCATATAACCAATGCTTTGATTATAAGGCTTTGACTCAGCCAGCTTTTCAGTTGCTCTATGCAGTAAACCAATATGTGGGTCTGCGCGCTGAATAACCTCTCCATCCATTTCCAGTATCAAACGTAATACGCCATGAGCTGCCGGATGTTGAGGGCCAAAATTCAATGTATAGTTGCGAATTTCAGGCATGTTTAATCTTCACTTTCCAATTCATTGTCAGATGGGTTATGTCGGTTATTATTTTCTCTAATGACACGTGGAACCAGTACACGAGGCTCAATACTAACCGGCTCATAAACAACACGTTTCTGCTCTTCGTCATAACGCATTTCAACATTACCCGATAAAGGAAAATCTTTTCTAAAGGGATGACCCACAAAACCATAATCGGTCAGGATGCGTCGTAAGTCTGGATGGCCATCAAAATGAATACCGTATAAATCAAATGCTTCACGTTCAAACCAGTTAACACCATTCCAGATATCAACAACTGATTTAACAACCGGATAAGCATCGTCTTCAGCAAATACACGTATGCGTATTCGCTGGTTATTTTTAATAGATAATAAATGCGTTATAACAGCAAAACGTTTACCGTTATTTTCATTTTCAGGTAATTCATCACCAAATTTTAAGCGACCATGCTGAGCATTATCAACACCACGACTAAACCCATTTGCAGATGCATCAGTTTTCCATTCATCCTGACCATATGCCGAGTAATCTATACCACATAAATCGATTAGAATTTCAAAGGCAAAAGACTCATCATCATGTAATTTTTTACAAACTGCTAAATAATCATCTGCGGCTACTTCAATAGTAATTTCACCCAGCTCTAATTTCTTGCTTTGCAACTTGGAAGCAAAAGCCTGATCTAGCTGTTCTGATAGTTTTTCAATTGCCGTCATATTCATTAAGCCTGCCGAGCAATAGTGCAAGTGCGTTTAATTTTATTCTGCAATTGAATAATCCCATATATCAATGCTTCAGCTGTTGGTGGGCAACCTGGCACATAAATATCTACCGGAATAATTCTGTCGCACCCCCTGACTACTGAATAAGAATAATGATAATAACCGCCGCCGTTAGCACATGAGCCCATTGAGATAACCCAGCGAGGCTCTGGCATCTGGTCATACACTTTACGCAGCGCAGGGGCCATTTTATTAGTTAAGGTGCCAGCAACAATCATCACATCAGACTGTCGAGGAGAGCCACGGAAAATAATTCCGAATCGGTCAAGATCATAACGAGACGCACCCGCCTGCATCATTTCAACCGCACAACAGGCTAAACCAAAAGTCATTGGCCACATTGAACCTGTACGCGCCCAGTTAACAACACTATCTACTGATGTTGTCACAAAACCTTTGTCCAGAATGCCTTCTATTCCCATTCTAGCGCCCCTTTTTTCCACTCATATATAAAACCAATAACCAGTATTCCAAGAAATATGCCCATAGCTACTATGCCGAATATTCCAATATCCTCAAGCACAATAGCCCAGGGGAATAGAAAGGCGATTTCTAAATCGAAAATAATAAACAGGATTGCAACCAGGTAAAAACGCACATCAAATTTTAGGCGCGCATCTTCAAATGCAGAGAAACCGCATTCATACGGGGAGTTTTTTACTTCATCAGGTTTGCTAGGGGCAAGAATAAATCCGCCCAGCGCAATCATAGCGACACCAACGAATAAACCAACAGAAATAAAAATTAAAACGGGTATGTAATTTTCGAGCATTTTATAGTTCTCTCACAGTCAATAAAGACGAGGTAAGCTCTTGTTATTATTTGCAGCACTGACTTTAGTCAATAAATATGCTCATGTCATCACATATTATGTGTATCACACTATAAGTCCGGTTTATTAGTGAAATTTATTGGGTAAAAATGCTGAATTTTGAATTGAAAAATTTATTAATTTTTAGAATATTATTATTTTATAATTATTTTATATTTGAATAAAATTATTTTCACCTGACAAAAACCTCAGTAAAGTCAGGCCACAGATGAACAAACTGACAGTTTATTCATCTATGATTTAAAGATGGTGCCGATGACTGGAGTCGAACCAGCACGAGCAAAGCTCACTACCCCCTCAAGGTAGCGTGTCTACCAATTTCACCACATCGGCGTGTTTTATACTTTATTATTTGCACGGACGCTCGGGCGTCCTGCCCTCCCTTAACTTTACGCATGTCCAGCACAACATCCTGTTGTGCGTGAATGACTCCTTGCCCGTCATTCACCCACAACACCCCGCTTTTATTATACAAACAAAAACGCGACCCCAGAACCACTCCTACATTTGAGGTTTAACTGTAGGAACGAACCTGTAAGTCGCGATAAAACTACTACTCTGCAGCTGGTATTACGCTAGCAGGAGATTCAGTCGATGAATCTGCAGCAGGTACATCCGATTGCGCAGGTGCTGGCATTTCTGCAGCTGGCACATCTGAAGGTAACGGCATATCTGTTGCTGGCAAGGGTGCTGGCTGCTCTAATACAGAACCACTTTCAACACTGCTTGCTGTTTGCAGATTAGATGAGAAATACGCTAATGCCAAACTGGTAGTAAAGAAAGCCGCTGCTAGAACAGCTGTTGTACGGCTTAAAAAGTTAGCCGCGCCTCGAGCACCAAAAACCGATCCTGAAGAACCGCCACCACCTAAAGAAGCACCAGCATCGGCGCCTTTACCTCGTTGCAACATTATCAGGCCGATAATAGCCAACGAAAGTAAAACATGAATAACAAGAAGAATAGAAATCACTTATTTTTTACCCTTAACCTGCCGCCTGGCAGATTGCTAGAAAATCAGCTGGTGTTAAAGAAGCACCACCGATTAGGCCACCATCAATATCAGGCTGACCAATTAGCTCTTTTGCATTGCCTGCATTCATAGAGCCACCGTATAAAATTTGTAAACCTTCAGCCACATCAGCATTTAAAGCCGCTATCTTGCCACGAATAAAAGCATGCACTTCCTGAGCCTGCTCAGGTGAAGCTGTTTTACCTGTGCCTATTGCCCAAACTGGCTCATAAGCAATTACAGCATCAGCAAGAGCTTCAACACCTTCTAGCGCGATAACCGCATCAATTTGACGAGAACAAACATCGTTTGTAACACCTGATTCACGCTCTTCAAGTGATTCACCAATACAGAAAATTGGCTTTAATCCATTACGACGAGCTGCTGCGAAACGTTTTGCAACTAACTCATCACTCTCTCCATACAGCGCGCGGCGCTCAGAGTGACCAATAATTGCATACTCACAACCAATTTCTTTTAGCATTTCACCTGAAATCTCACCGGTAAATGCACCTTTATCTTCATCACAAATATTTTGTGAACCTACTTTGATATCGGAGCCATTAGCTGCGCCCGAAACACGTGGGATAAAAACAGCAGGTGGACAAACCACTACTTCTGCATTATTAACTGACCCCATGCCTTCTTTGATACCTGCAACAAGTGCTTTTACAGACTCACAGGAACCATTCATTTTCCAGTTGCCGGCTACCATTGGCTTACGCATACTAACTCCGATATTAGTGTTTTTTTATGAGGGGCGTATTCTAATGGGGCATGAGGAAAGTCGCAAGTCATTCGTTCCTCGCGACAAGTCAAAAACACACAAAAAAGCGAGCTTCCCACAGGGAAGCTCGCTTTTCAGGAGGTTTACAATTGACAAACTAACCGGGGTTAGCGTGAGCCACCGATGCTGATACCGCATCCGCTATTTGCTGCGCAAAAGCAGTAACCTGCTTTTCTTCTTCACCCTCAACCATTACACGTATCAAAGGTTCTGTCCCGGAAGCACGTAACAACACCCGCCCTTTACCATTTAGCTGCTTTTCAACGTCTTCAACAGCCTGTTTCACCTTAGGCTCCCCAATAGGGTTGGTTTTCACCGGTAAAGGCACATTTATTAATATTTGCGGCATCATTGTCATATCTGCTAAGACTTCTACCAAAGTTGCGCCCGAATCAGCAAGGTAAGCCATTACCTGCAATGCCGAGACAATACCATCACCTGTGGTCGTTCTATCAAGACAGATAATATGCCCTGAATTCTCACCTCCAAGGGACCAGCCTTTATCTCTCAGGCATTCCATAACATAGCGATCACCTACATTAGTACGCTCAAATTTCAGGCCTAATTTTTTGATCGCTAACTCAAGCCCCAGGTTACTCATCATAGTGCCCGCAACCCCACCTTGTGGCTCACCTGCAGCTAACCTGGCTTTGGTAATGATATAAAGAATCTCGTCACCATCTATGATCTGCCCCTTACTGTCGACCATCATTAACCGATCGCCATCACCGTCAAAAGCGATACCGATATCAGCCCGATTCTGCAACACGGCTGCCGCCAGAGTGTTTGGATGAGTAGAACCACAATTTTCATTGATATTGATTCCGTTTGGCTTATCAGCAATAGTTATCACTTCTGCGCCAAGCTCAGCAAACACGTTAGGTGCAATGTGATAGGTTGCACCATTCGCACAATCCAGCACCACCTTGATGCCCATAAAAGATGTTCCAATAGGAATAGTGGCTTTACAGGCTTCTATATACCGCCCCTGCGCATCTTCGATACGTTCAGCTTTTCCTAAGGCAGCTGATTCAACTATCTCCATCTCTTTTTCAAACATGTCTTCAATTTCATTTTCAATATCATCCGGCAGTTTTGTACCTTCTGCAGAGAAAAATTTAAGGCCATTGTCATAAAACGGATTATGAGAAGCTGAAATGACTATTCCGGCTGAAGCACGTAATGTTCGTGTTAAATAAGCAATACCCGGTGTTGGCATTGGCCCAAGAATTCTTGAATCAACACCTGCAGCAGATAACCCCGCTTCAAGCGAAGCCTCAAACATATAACCTGATATACGCGTATCTTTACCTATAACCACAAGACTATTACCGTGGTTTGCAAGCACCTTACCCACTGACCACCCTAGCTTCATCACTGCCTGAGGTGTCATCTGCCCCTGACCAACACGTCCACGAATACCATCTGTTCCGAAATATTTTTTTGCCATTCAATTTTCCATAAATTATTTTCTAGTTACTCGAGCTCTCACTATTAACTATAATGAAGCAACAACCCGACAAGCATGCAATATCATTACATACCCTTCAAAGCATCACAAACTTTAAGGGCATCCACCGTAGCTTTAACATCATGCACGCGAAATACACATGCTCCATTTACACTAGCCAAAACCGCTGCAGCCACACTGGCATACACCCGCTCACCTGGTGTTGCATCATCCAAAATTTTACCTAACATGCTTTTACGAGACAAACCAACCAAGACAGGTAATTCAAACAACTTAAACTCTCTCAACCTTTTTAAAAGCTGCAAATTATGCTCTAACGTTTTACCAAAACCAAAACCCGGGTCTAATATTATATTTTCCCGTTTGATTCCCGCATCAATACACGCTTCTATTCGCTGCTCAAAAAAATTTTTAATATCATCAACCACATCATCGTATACCGGCTCAGCCTGCATGGTTCTCGGCTCACCCTGCATATGCATAATACAAACCGGAACAGCCAGTTGCGCACAAATATCTAAAGCGCCTTGCGCACGTAAAGCATTTACATCATTTATAATGTTCGCACCCGCTTTTACAGCCTCACTCATTACCTCAGGCTTGCTGCTATCAATCGAAATAAGCACATCACTTTGTTTACGAATCGCCTTAATAACAGGAATAACACGATTAATCTCATCAACTGTAGAAATGTTTTTTGCACCCGGGCGAGTCGATTCACCACCCACATCAATTATATGAGCTCCTTCACTGCGCATTTTCAACGCTTGTTTCAATGCGCACTCGACAGCTAAAAACTGACCACCATCTGAAAAAGAATCGGGGGTAGTATTTAAAATACCCATAACAACGGACTCACCCGTTTGGCACAAAGATAAAAGATGGCTCATGATTTATATAATTCTTACTCTTACTTTTCATTAATAAAAAACGGTACATAACAAATGTACAAATTAATACCATAAAAAAATAACCGCCGGCATTAATATTTCAGTCATATCTAGCAGCTGCTTTCTTTTTGACTGGTTTAACAGCCAGTAGTTTGTCGGGAATTTAGTTATCTCTTTATAATCCATATGGCCTGCATCCGCTACACCACTTTTAAGAACTTCAGGATTAAATACCACTGCATTAATTATATATTTATAAATCAGGTATAGATTATTTAAAACCATATTAATCAATTAACGTCTTTTAGTTACCACAAAAAAAGGGGCCTACAAAGGCCCCTTTTTTGTTAGATCATAATATCAATTAATGAAGACTTGCAGGACCACCAATGGAACCGTCGCCTTTATCTTCTTTTTTAGACTCTTCCTTAGTAGAAGACGAGGGTGAGTCTGGTTTGTTATCACTATCATTCCAGTCTTTTGGCGGACTAACATTTTCATGCGCCATTAACTGATCAATTTGACCCGTATCGATAGTTTCATACTTCATTAACGCATCTGACATGGCATGCAAAATATCTAGATTTTCATTTAGTATTTCTTCTGCACGTTTATAGTTTCTATCTATAAATTCACGAATTTCTTCATCAATCACGCGAGCTGTATCATCAGCCAGGTTTTTATGCTGCGTTACAGAGCGACCCAGAAAAACCTCACCCTCATCTTCAGAATATGCCAATGGCCCCAGCTTTTCAGAAAGACCCCATTTAGTAACCATATTACGTGCAATATCTGTTGCTCGCTCAATATCGTTTGAAGCACCTGTTGTCACATTATCAAGACCAAAGATAATCTCTTCTGCAAGACGACCACCAAATAAACTGGAAATCTGACTCTCTAAACGACGTTTGCTATAACTGTAACGGTCTTCAGTAGGCAGGAACATAGTCACACCTAATGCACGACCACGAGGAATAATACTCACCTTATAAACCGGGTCATGATCAGGAACCAGACGCCCCACAATTGCATGCCCCGCTTCATGATAAGCAGTTAGTTTCTTCTCGTCTTCAGACATAACCATCGATTTACGCTCAGCGCCCATCATGATTTTATCTTTAGCTCGCTCAAAGTGCTCCATATAAACTTCTTTAGCATTTTCTCGAGCTGCAAACAGTGCTGCCTCATTAACCAGATTCGCCAGATCAGCACCAGAGAAACCCGGTGTACCACGAGCAATTAAAGATGCTTTCACATCATCGGATGCAGGCACTTTACGCATATGCACCTTAAGAATCTGCTCACGACCGCGCACATCGGGCAACGGCACAACAACTTGACGGTCAAATCGCCCAGGACGCAGTAACGCTGGATCAAGCACATCTGGACGGTTAGTCGCAGCTATAACAATGACACCTTCATTACCTTCAAAACCATCCATTTCAACCAGTAACTGATTCAATGTCTGTTCACGTTCATCGTGACCACCACCGACACCAGCTCCACGGTGACGGCCTACCGCATCAATTTCATCAATAAAGATAATGCATGGAGCATGTTTCTTCGCCTGTTCAAACATATCACGCACACGCGAAGCACCAACACCTACAAACATTTCTACGAAGTCAGAACCTGAAATAGTAAAAAACGGTACCTTGGCTTCACCAGCAATAGCTTTTGCTAGTAATGTTTTACCTGTACCAGGTGAACCCACCATCAAAACACCACGTGGAATTTGACCACCCAATTTCTGGAATTTACCCGGGTCACGCAGGAACTCAACCAACTCTCCCACTTCTTCTTTAGCTTCTTCAACACCTGCAACATCTGCAAATGTGGTTTTTATCTCTTCTTCGCCCAACATACGGGCCTTGCTCTTACCAAATGACATTGCACCACGGCCACCGCCGCCGCCCTGCATCTGGCGCATAAAGAATATCCAGATACCAATTAACAACAGGAACGGGAACCATGAAATGAAGATATTCATTAACAATGAAGGCTGTTCTGGCTCTTTAGCAACGATTTTCACATTGTTTTCAAGCAAATCACCAATCATTGAACGATTGTCAGTTTCAGGGCTATAAGTTGTAAACGGCTTAAGATCACGGGTTTTACCCGTAATTTTACGACCTGCGATATCTACTTCAGCAACATTGCCATTCTTAACATCAGTAATGAAGTCAGAATATGAAAATTCAGCCTCTTTATTAGCCCGTTGGGAGAAATTACTGAAAACAGATAGCAAAATAAGGGCAATTACACCCCATAAAATTAAATTTTTGACCAGGTCGTTCAAGACAACACCTCGGTTAGATTAAACATTAATATAAAAGTACTACACAGACAGGTTAAAAGCCAGCTCAAATAGTCTCTGGTCACCCAATTATGACGACCAGGACACAGCCTTATTTAACCTTTAAATCCTGTTGCCAAACCATAAACTTCCTTACTTCTCGGTCTGGAGGCTTTTGGTTTTCGCATTACAACACGACCAAACTGCTCTCGCATCTGTTTGATATATGCGTCGAAGCCCTCACCCTGAAACAGTTTGACCAGCAATCCCCCTCCAGGTTTCAAAACCTGTTGAGATAAATCCAGTGCAAGCTCTGCCATATACATAGCTCTTGGGATATCTACAGCCTGTTGTCCACTCATATTGGGGGCCATATCGCAAATTACAAGGTCTGGCCTGTCAGATCCTAAAGTATTTAATAATTCACTAAATACCTCATTCTCGAGAAAGTCACCCGTTATGATCTCAACTCCCTCCATAGGTTCCATAGGCAGTATATCCAGTGCAATAATACGCCCCTTTCCTTTCAGTTTGCGCACAACATACTCACACCAGCTCCCGGGAGCTGCACCCAGATCAATAACAACGCTACCGGACTTTAACAGATAGTCTTTCTCATCGATTTCTTTGAGTTTATAAACGGCACGTGAACGATAACCATCTTTTTGAGACTGTTTAACAAACTCATCATCAAAATGCTCTTTTAACCAGTTGCCGCTTGATTTACTTCTAGCCACTTTATATCAATTTCCTGTTTAGTTATTAAAACGCAAGGCAAATGAAATGATACAATACCTCATTAATTTTTACAGAGACTTTCTATGGCACTTTCAAAACACCAGTTAAAACACCTGGTATCACTTACACATAATCTTAAACCTGTAATTATGGTTGGACAAAACGGTGTAACCGAAAACATTCTTAAAGAACTGGAAATTGCCCTGGATTTTCACGAGCTGGTAAAAATTAAAATAGCTGGCGAAGATAAAGAGGCCCGTGCTGAAATGATTAAACAGTTATCATCTGCTGCATCTGTAGAAATAGTACAAAAGATAGGTAAAACCTTAACTTTATATCGAAGAAACAAAGAGAAACCCAAGATTGAGTTACCTAAAAAATAAAAGGTTAGCTAAACACTTGAGCTTTCAGTTATTAGTTGAAACGGTCAATAACTGAAAGCATATTAATTTTTTCACCCCTTATTTCATCTCAGGGATTCTTTAAGAAAGCCAGGACTGGGTTATAAGTTAATCTTCTTTAGCAATATAATGAACCTCAAGAACTTCTAACCCACGAATACCACCCGGTGTTTTAACTTCTGCTACATCACCTTCAGATTTTCCAATCAATGCGCGAGCAATTGGTGAATTTACTGAAATCATATTCGCCTTAATATCAGCTTCATCTTCACCTACTATCTGGTATGTAATTTCTTCACCTGTTTCTTCATCAGCAAGATCAATAGTCGCACCAAAAATCACTTTACCGTTTGCGTTTTGTTTAGTGACATCAATCACTACCGACACACCTAACTTTCCATCTATTTCTTTTATACGACCTTCACAAAAACTCTGCTGCTCACGAGCGGCATGGTATTCAGCATTTTCTTTTAAATCACCATGCTCACGTGCTACAGCGATCGCTTCAATTATTCTTGGGCGATCCACCGTTTTTAGTCTTTTTAGCTCTTCCATTAACAGGTTTGAACCACGCACTGTCATAGGTACTTTATCATTCATCCTGCAATTTCCTTATGTAAGTCCTGCAATCGATTTACTTCATTGTCTGACTGAGATTTAAGAGCCATACAGGTTGCTTTAGCCCCGGCAATAGTCGTTGTGTAACTAACCTTATGTTGTAAAGCCGCGGCTCTAATGGTGTACGAATCAGATATCGCTTTTTTACCTTCCGTTGTATTAATAATTAAACAAATTTCATCATTTTTAATCATATCTACAATATGCGGACGACCTTCATACACCTTATTTACTAACGTACATTCAATGCCATTTTCATTTAATTTGGCTGCTGTGCCTCGCGTTGAAACAACTTCAAAGTTCAGTTCTTTTAATAAGCGCCCTACCTCAAGCGCTGCATCGTGGTCACGCTCACGCACACTCACAAACACTTTGCCTGACGTGGGTAAGTTCACACCCGCACCTAATTGCGCCTTTGCAAATGCCTCACCAAAATTTCTACCAACACCCATTACTTCACCGGTTGATTTCATTTCAGGACCCAGCAATGGATCAACTCCAGGGAACTTAACAAACGGGAATACAGACTCTTTTACTGAATAATAATCGGGTATAACTTCTTCTGTTATACCCTGCTCTTTCAAAGTAGTGCCCGCCATACATCGCGCAGCCACTTTTGCTAATGGCACGCCTGTCGCTTTAGATACAAATGGTACTGTTCGTGATGCGCGAGGGTTAACCTCCAACATATATATTTCACTCTTCTGATCTTTGGCCTGAATAGCAAACTGAATATTCATTAAACCAACTACCTGCATTTCAAGTGCAATTTCTTTAGTTTGCTGACGTAATTTATCCTGAATTTCTTTAGACAGACTATAGGGTGGCAATGAACAAGCCGAATCACCCGAGTGAACACCCGCCTGCTCAATATGTTCCATGATGCTACCAATTAAAACATCAGTTCCATCACAAATAGCATCAACATCCACTTCAACTGCATCATCTAAAAATCGATCAAGTAATACAGGTGCATCATTAGACACACTAACCGCCGTCTTCATGTAATGAGCTAAATCAACTTCATTGTGTACAATTTCCATTGCCCGACCACCTAACACATAAGACGGGCGAACCACGATTGGATAACCAATTTCTTCTGCCTGACCAACTGCTTCATCTGCAGATCGTGCTAAACGATTAGGCGGCTGTTTCTGACCCAACTTCTGAATGAGCTGCTGGAATCTTTCACGATCTTCCGCCAGATCTATACGATCAGGTGTCGTACCAATAATGGGTACGCCTGCCGCTTCTAAATCACGAGCTAATTTTAAAGGTGTCTGTCCACCATATTGAACGATAACGCCTTTTGGTTTTTCCAGATCTAAAACTTCAAGCACATCTTCTAATGTTAATGGCTCAAAATACAAACGATCTGATGTATCAAAATCTGTAGAAACCGTTTCAGGATTACAGTTAATCATGATGGTTTCATAACCGTCTTCACGCATCGCCTGAGCCGCATGCACACAGCAGTAATCAAACTCAATTCCCTGTCCTATACGATTTGGCCCACCACCGAGTACAACAATTTTATCTTTATCGGTAGTTTGAGCCTCACACTCTTCTTCATACGTTGAGTACATGTAAGCTGTTGAAGTTGAGAATTCGGCTGCGCAGGTATCTACACGTTTATAAACAGGGCGTATATTTAATGACTGACGATGCGCACGAACGGTATGCTCAGTAACACCCATTAATTTAGCCATACGACGATCAGCAAAACCTTTACGCTTTAACTGAAACATTTCATCTTTATCAATGTCTGTTAATTTACGCGTACGTAAATTTTCTTCTAAATCAACAATATCTTTAACCTGTACCAGGAACCAGGGATCGATGTGCGTTAATTCATGAGCGCGTTCACAATCCATACCATGACGAAAAGCATCTGCTAGATACCATATACGATCAGCACCGGCCTGCTGTAATTCTTTACGTAATGTTGTATCAATATCTTCATCAGACATATCTTCGGGCAAGATTTCACTAAAGCCGTCAACATCAACTTCCAGACCTCGTAAGGCCTTTTGCACAGATTCCTGGAAAGTACGGCCAATCGCCATAACTTCACCTACCGATTTCATCTGCGTAGTTAATGTATTCTCTGCCTGTGGGAACTTTTCAAAAGTGAATCGTGGAATTTTTGTAACCACATAATCTATTGAAGGCTCAAATGACGCGGGTGTAGCACCACCTGTAATATCGTTACTTAATTCATCTAATGTATAACCAACAGCTAACTTTGCAGCTACTTTAGCAATTGGGAAACCTGTCGCTTTTGATGCTAGTGCAGATGAACGTGAAACACGTGGATTCATTTCAATAATGGTCATTCGACCATCTTTAGGATTTACAGAAAACTGTACGTTTGAACCACCGGTTTCAACACCAATTTTACGTAACACTTTCAATGAAGCGTCACGCATAATCTGAAATTCTTTGTCTGTTAAAGTCTGTGCCGGTGCAACGGTAATTGAATCACCGGTATGTATACCCATTGGATCAAAGCTTTCAATTGAACAGATAATGATGCAGTTATCGTTTTTGTCACGCACCACCTCCATTTCATATTCTTTCCAGCCAAGAATTGATTCTTCAACCAACAATTCTTTAGTTGGCGATAAATCCAGACCACGTTTACATATTTCTTCGAACTCTTCCTTGTTATATGCAATACCACCACCGGAGCCACCCATAGTGAATGACGGACGAATAATAGTTGGGAAGCCAACCATTGCCTGAACCTGGTATGCTTCTTCCATGCTGTGTGCAACCGCTGCACGGGGCATATCCAGACCAATTTCTTCCATCGCGATTTTGAATTTCTCACGATCTTCAGCCATGTCGATGGCTTCTTTTTGCGCACCGATCATTTCTACATTATATTTTTCCAGTACACCTTCACGATCTAAATCAAGTGCACAGTTTAATGCGGTCTGACCACCCATTGTCGGTAACAATGCATCAGGTTTTTCTTTTTCAATAATTTTTGCAACCGTTTTCCAATGGATAGGTTCGATGTAGGTTGCATCGGCCATGCCCGGATCAGTCATAATGGTTGCGGGGTTTGAGTTAACTAATATAACGCGAAAGCCTTCTTCGCGAAGTGCCTTACAGGCCTGGGCGCCAGAATAATCAAACTCACAAGCCTGACCAATAACGATTGGGCCTGCACCTATTATTAAAATACTTTTTATGTCGGAGCGTTTAGGCATGATTTCTATCTTTTCTCAATCAATTCAATAAAGTGATCAAACACAGGTGATACATCATTCGGACCGGGACTTGCTTCTGGGTGCCCCTGGAAACCAAATGCGGGTTTATCTGTACGGTGAATCCCCTGCAATGAACCATCAAACAGTGAACGATAAGTTGGTTTTAAATTGTCCGGTAAAGATTCTTCATTTACAGCAAAACCATGGTTCTGACTTGAAATCATTACCGTCTTTGTTTCTGTGTCCTGTACCGGATGATTTGCACCATGATGGCCAAACTTCATCTTTTCAGTTTGTGCACCACAGGCTAAAGCTAGAAGCTGATGCCCTAAACAAATACCAAACATAGGTATATCCGTTTCTAACACTTCTTTTATTGCGGTAATCGCATAATCACATGGCTCAGGATCACCCGGGCCATTAGATAAAAATACACCGTCAGGTGACATAGCCAGCACATCGGCTGCCGACGTTTTTGCTGGCACTACGGTTACCTTGCAACCACGATCAACCAGCATATTCAAAATATTTCTCTTAATACCAAAATCATAAGCAACGACATGGTGAGGCAAATCTTTTACTTCTCTTTGCCTGTGAGAATTTGAACCTATTTCCCAGCTACTCTGCACCCACTCGAATGATTTTTCTGTTGTTACTTCTTTAGCCAGATCCATACCTTTTAAACCGGCAAACGCTTTGGCTTTTTCTACAGCATCTTTTTCATCGATAACATCACCCGCGACGATACAGGCATTTTGTGCACCTTTTTCCCGTAAGATTCTAGTTAAACGACGGGTATCGATATCTGAAATAGCCACTACATTATGTTTATCCAGATATTCAGGAAGGCTCATCTCGCTACGCCAGTTACTTGCCGCTAATGGCAAGTCTCGAATAACCAGACCCGCTGCATGCACCTGATCTGACTCTTCATCACCTGAGCAAACACCCGTATTACCAATATGCGGATAGGTAAGTGTAACTATTTGTCTTGAATAGGAAGGATCGGTAAGAATTTCCTGGTAACCGGTCATCGCGGTATTGAAAACACATTCACCGATAGATTCACCGGAAACACCAATGGATAACCCCCAAAACAGGCTACCATCTGCTAACGCTAACAGCGCTTTTTGACTCATTATGCCTCCGCTGAACATACGAAACGGGAGCAACAAAATGAATTGCTGCTCCCGTTTGAAATAATTTTAAAAATCCGGATGAGTATAGCAAATACCAGGGTGATACTCTATTACAATTTGCTAATTTAGCTGTTTATATAAGATAAAACATAGCCACAGAGGCACAGAGAACACAGAGAAACACATATTGGCACTACAGCGCCGTAGGCCTAAATTCAAAACACCTTTGCGCGCTCCGTGCCTCTGTGGCTTTCTTAAAAATAACCCATAAAAAAAGCCGGAGCTTGTTAGCTCCGGCTTTAGTAATATTGGCGTCCCCAAGGGGAGTCGAACCCCTGTTGCCTGGATGAAAACCAGGTGTCCTAGGCCTCTAGACGATGGGGACGCTGTCCCATCTCGATAAGCACTTAAATAAATCGGCTCATCAAAAGAGAGCGCGAATTATAGGGAGCAATTTGTCGTCCGTCAACAAGAGATTACAGAATTATTTCAATAATTTAGTGGTTACTTATATTTGAATGCTTCTTGCCATTTAAAAGCACCGTAAGTTAGGGTTTGCAGGCCGTTTAAAACAAACGACTCACATCCGCAGTGGAGCATTATGATGTGACTAAATTAAATATGGAGATTTCAAATGAAACATTTATCAATAACGCATGTCCCGTTTTTATCATTATTATGCCTTGTATACGTCTGTATCTTTTCATCTGTTAGCAAAGCTGCAACAGTCAGCGATTTATTAATTACTGAAATCATGGCGAACCCCCTCGCTGTATCTGATTCCCGCGGTGAGTGGTTTGAATTATTTAACCCCACTACAGAAAGTATAAACCTTAACGGCTTGCAACTCAGCGATGATGGTAGTAACCACCACACCATCTCCTCTTCAACAAACCTGTTTATAGACCCTGACAGCTATTTTGTTATGGCGCGCAATGGCGATAGCAGCTTAAACGGTGGCCTTGTTGCGGATTATGTCTATAGCCGTTTTTCTCTAAGTAATAGCCTGGATCAAATTGTTTTTTCTGATATGTCCGGCGAGTTACTACGGTTTGATTATGGCGCAGGTTTTGTGCCTACGGGGGGTAGTATGGAACTAATCGACGCGGTAATGCTGCCATCTAATTACGCTGCAACCAGCACTACATTTGGTAGCGGTGACTTTGGCACTCCCGGTTTGACAGGCTCGTTTATTCAACCAACGGGGGTTGCTCCCGTTCCCATATCGGGAACGGCCTTGTTAATGAGCTCTGGCTTAATTGGCCTGGCTGGCTTCATTCGAAAGAATAAAGCTATTTAAATTTAAGTTTCAACTTAAAAAACTTTTCAGCCCCCAACCACTACGGGGGGCTGAAATTTATGACTTATTCTCTTCCTTTGCCCATGAATCACGTAGAGTAACAGTACGATTAAATACCAGCTGATCAGGTGACCCTGTATCACGACAAAAATAACCTTCACGCTCAAACTGAAAACGCTCACCTAATTCGGCATTAGCCAATGCCGGCTCTAACATGCATTTACTTAATACAGTTAAGGAATCTGGATTAATACGTTCTTTGAAATCCACACCATCTTTGCCGTCATCCGGTGTTGGGTGATTAAATAATCGATCATACAGGCGAACTTCTGCTTCAACCGCATGAGCTGCAGACACCCAATGAATAACCCCTTTCACTTTACGCCCCTCAGGGTTCTTACCTAAGGTATCCGGGTCATATGAACAACGCAACTCCACTATTTCACCCTGCTCATCTTTTATCACCTGATCACAACGAATGACATAAGAAGAGCGTAAACGCACTTCTTTATCTAACACCAGTCGCTTAAACTTATTATTAGCCGACTCTCTAAAGTCATCTTTATCTATATAAACTTCTCGACTAAAGGGCACTTTACGTTTGCCAAAATCTTCATTCTGTGGGTGGTTGGGGACGTTTAGCTCTTCAACCTGATCTTCAGGATAATTTTCAATAATCACTTTAAGCGGGTTCATCACCGCTAGTCGACGAGCCGCATTAGTATTTAGATCTTCACGAATTGTTGCTTCCAGCATACCCATTTCAACCGAGTTCTCGACTTTACTAATACCGATACGAACACAAAACTCACGAATTGAAGCCGACGTAAAACCACGACGACGTAAACCCGCAATGGTTGGCATACGCGGATCATCCCAGCCACTGACCAGTTTCTCGGATACTAACTGAGTTAACTTACGTTTACTCATTACTGTGTATTGCAGATTTAAACGTGAAAATTCAATTTGCTGTGGGTGACACTCAAGAGAAATATTATCTAACACCCAGTCATATAAAGGACGGTGATCCGCAAATTCCAGCGTACATAATGAATGGGTTATACCCTCAAGCGCATCTGAAATGGGGTGTGTATAATCGTACATTGGGTAAATAGACCACGCATCACCTGTTTGGTGATGAACAACACCATGGCGAATTCGGTACAACGTTGGGTCACGCATATTCATGTTCGGCGACGCCATATCAATTTTAGCCCGCAAAACTCGCGCACCATCCTCGAACTCACCATTTTTCATACGGGCAAATAAATCGAGATTTTCTTCTACGGATCGATCACGATACGGACTATCTTTACCGGCTTCTTTTAAAGAGCCACGATATTCACGGGTTTCCTCTGCGTTTAAATCACACACATAAGCCTTACCCGACTTAATTAACTCAATCGCATATTCAACAAGCTGATCAAAATAACTGGATGAATAATACAGACGATCCTGCCAGTCATAACCTAACCACTTAACATCTTCCTGAATAGCATTTACAAAATCCACATCTTCTTTTTCAGGATTGGTATCATCGAAACGTAAGTTACAGGTGCCTTTATAATCTTCTGCGACACTAAAGTTGAGCACAATAGACTTAGCATGGCCTATATGTAGGTAACCATTAGGCTCAGGTGGAAATCGGGTGGCTACTTTGCCGTTATTCTTATTTGCTGCCAGATCGGCATCAATAATATGACGAATGAAATTAGTCGGGATAGAATTATCTTCTGAGCTCATTACTGTTTGATTCTGTGGTTAGTTTGAGATTGGCGGTATTTTAGCAGAAGTCTTTAGTTATTAGTTAAAAGACGTCGTAAGTCAAGAATCTAAGCATTTCATTAGACCTGTCAACATAGACGATATGCATTTTGTCTCTTTTATCCAGTTTTTCCCTGCTACGCTGGAAATATAGCCAATTCCTATCCCTATATATATTTGGGTTCTTAGTTCGGCACAGGATCCTTTGGCATAGTTTAGAAATTACGCTTATCTTTATCAGTAGCCCTACCAAATCCTTCAGCAATATTATTGGGTATAGATAACCCGGAACGGGTAATCTGACCTTTAAACCCAAAGCCTTTTAAATCTGCAAGATGCAGATATATATCAACAGACAACCTCGACGATTTTTTCTAAACACCTATATCTTCAAACAGCATAACAACTCCTTTGTTTTAGCTTTTGACATAAAACTTACGACGTCCGCTCCCATTCCCAGACATGACGAATAATCACATTCAAATCAGCATACTCTGGTTTCCAGCCATGCTCTTTTGTAATTAAAGACGAATCGGCTACTAAGCTAACTGAGGCAGAATCACGTCGCTCACCCATGAGCACTGTATAAACCGCTAATGTAAATGTAATCTCGTACACACGTGCCATCTGGCGTATCGTAATCACTACCAAAGTTAGTGATATTCTCACATTGACCAGAAGCCGCCTGTAAAACAAGAGGAATTAAATGTGTTTCAGGAATATGGCGTTCGCCTAACTCACCCTCAGGGCCAGCGCCCGCAGCATTAAAGTAACGCAGACTAACTGGCTTCAAGCCATATACATGATCAAAATCACGCGAAATTTGCTCGACCATTAGTTTACTGTGACGGTAAGGTTTATAGGCTTTTGAACCCATCCACCTGAATATAAGAAGAGAAATGTATCACGCCATCGAAGTTATTATCAGAGAAAACGTTATCCCTGCATACTTCCAACCAAAATCCAGCAACTTCAAACTACCAATATAAAGCTTTGTAACCAACTGTAACCAACAGAAGGTGATGCATCACTTTATTACGAAATTTTCTTACTTGTAATATCAACCACATTAGCTTTACTGTCATTCAATTTTATACGCTTATACAAAGTATCTTCAATATTACATTGAGGCTTGTAACCCTTAACAACCGCTAATAATAAATTACGAATTTTATCCTGATCACACTCATCAAGGGCTTCAACGAACGCGCCTATGCCCTTCTTAACTTTACCCCATTCCAGCACTTCTTCCTCAGCACGTAGAATTAAAGCATGCTTAGTTGACGTAACATTATCCCCTATTAACAACTCTTCATATAACTTTTCACCAGGACGTAAGCCAGTAAATTGTATTTCTATATCACCATCAGGATTTTCTTCACTCTTAATTTCCAAGCCACTTAAACGAACAAGTTTTTTAGCCAATTCATAAATATTTACTGGCTCACCCATATCAAGAACAAAAACATCACCACCCTGCCCCATAGCCCCAGCTTGAATCACCAACTGCGCCGCCTCTGGTATTGTCATAAAATAACGAATAATCTTAGGATCGGTTACCGTTAATGGACCACCAGCCTCTATTTGCTCTCTAAACAATGGAATAACCGAACCAGAAGAACCTAAAACATTACCAAAGCGTACCATACAAAAGCGGGTATTTTGTTTTGCTTTCTTGGCTAGTCCCTGCAATATTAACTCAGCAAAACGCTTGGTTGCCCCCATCGTGTTAGTTGGACGTACCGCTTTATCTGTAGAAATCAAAACAAAAGTTTCAACATTAGTGTTAATTGCAGCTTTTGCAGCACTTAAGGTACCTAAAATATTGTTACGTATTGCTTCAGCAGGATTGCTTTCAACTAATGGCACATGCTTATAAGCTGCTGCATGGTATATCGTATTTACACCATAAACACCGCAAACTTTTTCAACTCGATGCTGATTGCATACATTCCCAAGAATTGGAATAATTGATGGTTTTTCATTAATACTGGTTTGTTTTTTAAGTAAACTATTTAATTCTTTCTCAATAGAATATAAAGCATACTCACTATGATCAAATACAATAAGCACTTCAGGCTCTAGCTGAATAATTTGACGACACAACTCCGAGCCTATTGAACCACCAGCTCCGGTTACTAATACATTTTTATACTTAATATTTGCATGCAATAAATCGGGATTAGGGCCAATAGAATCACGCCCCAAAAGATCAACAATATCAACTTCTCGGATATCACCTACTTTTACCTTGCCTTGCGCCAGCTCATCGATACTCGGGACAGTATGAACATGTACAGGATAAGGTTCTAATAAATTTACAACCTTGTTTCGCTGAGACCTAGATGCTGAAGGTATAGCTAACATTACATCTGTAACATTATATTTTTCAATCAACACACCCAAATGAGTAAAAGAATATATTTTATAACCATTTAATCGCTGATTTGTAAATAAAGCATCATCATCAATAAAAGCGACGGGCTTGTACTCGGAGCCATAAGCTAAAGCGGTAGCTATTTGTACACCTGCAGAACCTGCTCCATAGATAACTACATTTTTCCGGGAGCTTTTAATGCTTGATAAGCGCTGAAAGGGGTTAACACCTGATAACCACCAACGGGCAATCATCCTACTACCACCAATAAAAAGAGTTGTTATAAATAAATTTATAACAATAACAGACCTGGGAAGTAAACCATCAACACCACTAATTAACGCAACAACTCCCCAAAGTAGAGAATAGAGTGTTACCGCCTGTATAACTGCCCACAAGGCATGAAATCCAATATACCTTATAATTGCGTTATAAAGCCCAAAACGAATAAAAACAGGTACAGAGATAAGTGGTGCCAAAACAAAGAGGTAGGGGATTTCTTGCTCAGGTATATAGAACTCACCTAACCTTAAAGAAAAAGCGAGCCATAAAGCAATAGGGACTAAGAGAAGATCACCTAGTACCATAATTATCTTTTTCTGTTTGCGAGAACTAATATCGAAAAAATTATTATTCATATAGCATATTGAATTATATAGTATTTTTAACTATAGCATTATTACCAATTAAATACTCTTAATTTATCCCAATTCAGATTTAACATCGAGCCAAAACAACTCATTTTTAATAACTATTAAGCTATCACATATTTGAAGCCATTATTTGCTGACTTATCACAACTTTTCACTTAAAACATGATTATGCACACAACCTATAACCACTGCCACAATACACAAACACTGAATTAAAACTTTAAACAACCCTCCTGTTATATCGCTCGTCAAATTGATCATAGAACGAACAAAATACCCAACAGGACTAAATAATATAATTGACTTTAATGAGTTCTTTGATATATTGCTTCTAGATTATTAATATACTCGCTCGAAATGAATTTATAAAAATAGCCACAAGCCACCTCTAAACACATAGAACAACTCTCTTATACTTACAATTAATTTCTTCCCTTTACAAATTGAAATTACTGTATAAATTATTTATAATGAGCGGATTATCACGCTAATTTTTTTAAGGGTAGCTAGCCATTTCAGAATATAATAGTCATATAGATATAGAATTAGGTTCAGAAAAAGCTTTTGGCATTGTCTTTGGTATTATCTTTATAATTATTGCCCTGTACCCATTATCTAGCAATAACACCATTAACTGGTGGTCTATGGTAATTGCATGTGTTTTTATCGTTCTGGCATTATTTGCACCCAAGACATTAACTCTAGCAAATCAATTGTGGTTTAAATTTGGTCTATTACTTGGCAGCATCATTGCCCCTATTGTAATGGCGTTGATTTATATTACGACTATTATACCAACAGGCCTATATATAAAAATAACTAAGAAAGATCTTTTATTACAAAAGCTAGATAAGAACGCTAAAACATATTGGATTACAAGAGATCACCCTATAAATACAATGAAAGATCAATTTTAAGGCCATTATTAAAATGTCATTTTTTCTAGAGTTATTTAAATTCATAAAAGTTAGAAAGAAATTTTGGCTTTTACCAATTTTGATTATGCTTTCACTTTTTGGTGCACTTATTATTCTCAGCCAGGGATCAGCTGTTGCGCCTTTTATCTATACTCTTTTCTAAACTAAATGACCTCAATTCTTGGAATATCGGCTTATTATCATGACAGCGCTGCTGCGCTTATAATTAATGGTGAAATTATCGCTGCAGCACAGGAGGAGAGGTTCACACGTAAAAAACAAGATTCTTCTTATCCTAAAAATGCAATAGATTACGTACTATCAGAAAAAAACTTAACCATTAACCAAATTGACCATATAGTTTTTTATGATAAACCTTTTCTAAAATTTGAACGATTATTAGAAACTTATATTGCTTGCGCACCAAAAGGCTTTGCTTCATTTCGCTTAGCAATGCCTATCTGGCTTCGTGAAAAACTTTTTTTAAAGAATCAACTAATAAAAGAACTCAAAAAACTAGACAAAAATTTTAACATTGAAAAGCTTTTATTTTCTGAGCATCACCTTAGTCATGCTGCTAGCGCATTCTATCCTTCACCATTTGAAGAAGCTATTGTTCTAACATTAGACGGTGTTGGCGAATGGGCAACAACAACTGTTGCCATTGGCAAAGGCAGTAAACTTGATATTATAAAAGAAATTCACTTCCCTCACTCTCTCGGCTTATTGTATTCTGCGTTCACATATTACACCGGCTTTAAAGTAAATAGTGGTGAATACAAGGTTATGGGACTAGCTCCTTACGGCGAAGCTAAATACAAAAATATCATTCTTGAAAATCTTATTGACTTGAAAGAAGACGGCTCATTCCGATTAGATCAATCATATTTTAATTATGCGACTGGTTTAACAATGACAAATAAAAAATTCTCTAACTTATTTGGACAACCTGTCAGAAATGCTGAAAAAGATGAACTAACTCAATTTCATATGGATATTGCAGCTTCAATACAAGCTGTAACAGAAGAAATTGTACTTAAAATAACGCAGTCATTAGCCAGAGAATACAACATTTCTAACTTATGTCTGGCAGGAGGCGTTGCTCTCAACTGTGTTGCTAATGGTAAAATTTTAAGAGATAAATGCTTTAAAAACATTTGGATCCAACCATCAGCTGGAGATGCTGGTGGTGCCTTAGGCGCCGCACTTGCAGTATGGCATAGTGAACTCAATAAACCTCGATCCGTTAACGCCAATGACTCAATGAAAGGCAGTTATCTAGGACCATCTTTTACTCAAAAGGAAATTGAAAACCTGCTCAGCAAATGCGATGCCCATTTCGAAATACATACAGAAGAAGAAATGCTTGAACTAACAGCGCAGGAACTATCTAAAGGTAAATCTATTGGCTGGTTTCAAGGACGCATGGAATTTGGGCCAAGATCACTAGGGGGGCGATCTATACTTGGAGACCCCCGTTCTGAAACAATGCAGAAAACACTTAATTTGAAAGTGAAATATCGTGAAAGCTTCCGTCCTTTTGCGCCTTCGATTCTCAGAGAGGATCTAGAGGAATGGTTTGAACTTAAAAATGATAGCCCATACATGTTGTTAGTAGACAAAGTTAGACGCAATAAAAGGCGCAAAATGACAACCTCTGAAGAAAACTTATTTGGAATCGATAAGCTAAATATTAAAAGATCGGAAATTCCAGCTGTCACACATGTTGACTATACATCACGCATACAAACAGTGCACAAAGAAACAAACCCTATCTTTCATGCTCTTATTAATCAATTTAAAGAAAAAACCGGCTGCCCTGTATTAGTAAATACTTCATTTAACGTAAGAGGAGAACCTATTGTTTGCACTCCAGAAGATGCATTCAAGTGCTTCATGGGTACTGACCTAGAAGTTCTCGTAATAGGGTACTGCATATTACATAAAAAAGATCAAAAACCTTCATTAATCCAAGATTACAAAAACAAATATGAACTTGACTAAACTCTAGACAATCAACAGTGAAATCGCCTTCTAAAGAACACCACTAAAAGCGATGAAATAAATTTCAAGCATTGAACCTTAAACAAGTCATAAACTCACTCTAGTCAAGCAAAGGTATCATTTTTTCAGCTACAATATCATTACCTCTAGGTGACAAATGCATAGAATCAATATAAATATTTTCTTTTAATCCATCAAACACATCACTAATATCATAAAGTGAATCGCAAGCATTATACTTTATACATTTTCCAGCCCATAACCTTCTAATTTCTTTATACATAGCATTGTAGCTATCTTTCTCATCAATAATTACCTGCTTTTCTAAATTAGCTAAATATTCAAGCTGAAGTAGTTCAGGCTTAAGTGACGCAGTAGGTTGCAGTATTATTTTTAAATCGATCCCCTCTGCCTTTAATAAACTATATGACATTAACCATGTTTTCACAGTCGTAGATGCCGCTTTATAAACCTTATCTAATGATTTATCACAATCTTTATAGTTTCCTTTTGATTTAAACTCTGAAAATGGAATATTTGATTTTAAATCTTCTCTTAACTTACCTTTTCCAAGAACACTTCTATTAGACGATTTTTTATATAATCTAACAATTGGATCCGACATATAATTATAAATAGATTTAAATGAGCCCAGAATGCTATTGACTTGATTATTTTTCTGTTTTTCTAAGACAATAATATGCTGCTTTAACTCTTTATTCCTTTTTTTAAGAACATCATATTCTTTCATATATTCTTGCATTTTTTCCACTCTAACATGTGTGGGAAATGTTTTATTATTAGTATTACAATATTGAGCCTCATTTATACCATCATAAAATACAACCAATTTAGGCTTTAGATTATTAACTAATAACTTAGATAATTGCACATATTCTTGAAAGCTATTAAACGCACTTTCTCCCAAATTCCATACTGTCGCACCTGTTTTTTTCGCATATAAAGAAGGAATAGTATTTGCATCATCAACTCCAGTTCCCCACATAGTTGATCCTCCAAAAAACCATATAGAATCATTTACTTCATGGTTTTCAGATAAACGCGTTCCATATATTGACTCAACAGTTACTGCTTTATTAGAATAAGGTTTCCTTCTCCATCCAGTAAATGGACTGTAATTCATTTTTGGTTCGGAATATCCAGCAAAAATACTATTCACATACTCCATATCAAAAACTTTATACATAGGATATGTCGACCTAATTGTATTGCGGTCAAGCACCTTATTTTGAGCAGAATTTAAATCACTCCCAGACTCGACAGTTGAAATCCATGCATACATTCTAAGCGCTAATGAGAACATAGATAGCAAGACGAACAGAATTAAAATATTTATTAGTACTGTTTTTGATATATTTTTTACATTCATGTAAACAAACTCTCATTGGCAGCCCAACAATCCATTTGAACTTTGTGTGCGATAATTTTATATGGAGGGGGATACGAATATATTTAATTATCTATATATTACGTGAAGTCACAATAACATCCATACCTGGAGGTGGAAAAGCGACTAGTTCACTATTTCTAATTGAAACAGAAACAACTTTTTCATCAACTCTAAACTCTTTCAATTTTTTAACTACCCACTTTAGAGCTTTTTCCTTAGATGCAATTGCAATAATCGTATAAAAAATTAATTCTATATCTAGAAAAATAGAATGATTTTCAATATAAATTAATCCTAAACGACTTTTCCATGGTCGAATTAACTGATTGTACGCCAAATCAGGGTCATTTTTCCCCTCTAAAATATCACCTTCATCAGAGAAAACAATTGATGAAATATCAGTAATTCCTGGCTTAACAGTTAAAAGAACTCTTTCCTGCTCAGTATATAAATCTATATCACGTTGCACGTTTGGGCGAGGCCCAACCAGACTCATATCACCAATTAAAACATTCCATAATTGCATAAGCTCATCAAGTTTATAACGCCTTATCATATGGCCTACTTTTGTAATCCTCATATCATTAACTGAAGTAGAATCCACACCTGATTTGTCTGCATTAATTACCATCGAACGCAATTTAATCATTTTAAATGGAACCCCTCCTTTACCCACCCTTAGGGCAATAAAAAAAGGACTATGCTTATCTTGCAAAAATATTAAAAACATAAAAATTAGCAATATAGGAGACAAAGCCAATAAACCAAAAAATGAAAGAGCAATATCGATTAAACGCTTCATAAAGTACCTACTAAACCATATCCTTAATTGCTTTTAGGATGGCCTCAGAGTTCATGTTGTAATAACTTCTCAAATAATCCTGGCTACCAACTACAGATGAATACACATCATTCAAACCAATGCGCCTAAACTTCTTAGGCATAATTCCTAAATCCATACACACTTCTGACACAGCTGAACCTAAGCCGCCAACAATATTATGCTCTTCTATTGTTATAATTCCTTTAGTATCAGATACTGCTTTTTTAATCGCCTCACTATCAATAGGTTTAACAGAATGGAAACTTAATACTCTACAACTTACTCCTAGAGTCTCAGCAATCTTTGATGCTTTCATGGCCTCTTCCAATATACCACCGGTTGCCATAATAGTTATATCATCACCTTTTTTGAGGCATCTTGAAACCCCAATTTCAAACCCTCCACCAATTACTCCATTACTATCTTCCGCTTGAGTTTTATCTAACCTTAAATAACCAACACCAGGATTTGAAACAAAAGACCGAGTAGCCTCTCCAGCTTCCCATGCAGTACAAGGAGCTACAACCGACACATTAGGAAGGGCGCGTAAAATTGCTATATCCTCTGTACAATGATGTGACATTCCAAGTGCCCCATAACTAAAGCCCCCACCCGAAGCAACGACTGTTACATTTGCATCATGATATCCAGCATCATTTCTTATTTGCTCTAAGCAACGAAGAGTAGGGAAATTACCTATAGAATAAGTAAACACTTTTTTACCTTCTAATGACAGCCCAGTTGCCACACCTGTCATATTCTGTTCTGCCACTCCCACATTAAAATATTGCCCTGGAAAACGTGCTTCAAATTTCTCAAAAACACCAAAACCCAAATCAGCGGTTAATAAAACAATATCTTTATCCTTCTCAGCAAGAGATGAAAGGGATTTTAAGAAAGCATCACGCATTAGTTATTCTCCAATTCAGAAATTGCCGCATCAAATTCATCGGCCTGTGGACTGCGATAATGCCAAAGCACATTATTTTCCATAAATGAAACACCCTTGCCTTTAGTGGTGTTAGCAATAATACAGAGAGGCTTTTGTAATGTTGTTTTGCTATTATTACAAGCATCAAAAAGTTCTTGTTGATTATGGCCATCAACTTCGACGACATCCCAACCAAATGCTTGCCATTTATCAGCAAAAGGTTCGAGAGCAAGTGTATCTTCGGTAGAGTGAATACTCTGTAAACGATTTCTATCAATGATAACAATTAAATTATCCAGTTTATGATGTGATGCAAATAATATAGATTCCCAGTTAGACCCCTCATCACACTCACCATCACTCATCAAAACAAAAATTCGATGATCTTTTTTATCAATTTTAGCCGCAAGCGCCATGCCCGATGCAACAGGCAAGCCATGACCTAAAGACCCAGTTGACAAATCAACCCCAGGAATTCCTTTATGCGAGACATGTCCAGACAGATCAGAACCATCTTGATAATGTGTTTTTAGCTTTTCAACAGACATAAATCCTGATTCAGCAAGTGCTGCATATACACCTGCTCCAGAGTGACCTTTACTTAAGATAAAACGATCACGTTCTGACCATCTGGGTTCGATTGCTTTGTAATTCAAAATAGCACCGTAAAGAACCGCTAAAATATCAGCAATTGATAATATAGACCCTATATGTGAACTGCCACCTAGGCTCGTCATATTAACAGCATGTATTCGTATACGATTTGCCAGTGACTTTAATTCGTCAGGTTTATATAAATTATTAACATTAAGTTCAGACATGATAAAAATTACTCACATGGTCACAAATATAATCAACATCATCATCAGTTACAGTCATATTTAAAGGTAACATTAAGCTACTTCTCATCAAATTCTCTGTATAGGGTAGTGATTGTGTAAAACCAAGATCTCTAAATTCGTGAACAGCCTTGCCTCCCCACTGAATTAAAGTACCAATACCATTTTCAGCAAGGTATTTTTTCAACTCATCCCTTTTATCGACTTCAATCTCATAATTCTGGTATACATCAAAATGCTCTGAACTGCTATCAGGAGACGGAGGTAATGTGACCATAGAAAGACCGCTTAATCTTTCATGATAAAGCCGAGCAATCGCTCGTCTGCGTTCTACAATCTGCTCATAATCATTAAAGAAATAATTCAAGATGGCAGCTTGTAAGTTATCCAGACGGCTATTGTATCCCCAAACAGATACATTACCATCATCTCCCCGACCATGATCACGCATTAATTTAATTTTTTGGTAAATTTCTTCATCATTACACAGCACTGCCCCTCCATCACCAAAACAACCTAAGATTTTAGCTGGATAGAAACTAATACAGCCTCCTACTCCAAACGACCCTGCCGCTTTGCCTTTATACTTCGCACCAAGAGCTTGAGCTGAGTCTTCATATATTTGCAAACCATACTCTTGAGATATCTCAAGAATTTGATCCATATCAGCCACACGACCATTGAGTTGTGTTGGCATTATCGCCTTTGTTTTAGATGTAATCGCTTTCTTAATTGAATCAGGATCAATCAAGTGGTCAGTGCCCGCTTCAACAGGAACCGGAGTTGCTCCTGTAAACTTTATTGCTGATGCCGTTGCAACCATAGTATGTGAACAAAAAATAACTTCATCATCTGCACCAATACCACCCGCTTTCATAAGCAACTGTAGTGCATCTGTTGCATTTGCAACGCCTAAAGCTCGCGTACCAGTATATTTTGAAAGTCGACTTTCAAATTCAGACAGATCATCCTGCATAATAAAGGCACCTCTATTACTAACCTCCTGAAAAATCTTAGTAAGTTGATCTTTATCCTGCTGAAATAACCATGGATAGTTAAAAAAAGGTATATTTTTTTTTGTCATGTGAACTCTCAAGAATATAGTTATGGAATAAATTATTAAGTATCATATTGATAAATATATGAAGTAACACCTTTATGAATTACCTGTTTTGCCAAAAGGCGGGCACCTCTTTTCTCATAAAAATTCTGCGCTCCCTTTTGATTTTCACCAGTTACTATTTTGAGGCTATTTATATTTCTATTTCTAAGCTCTTCTTCCACCTTTGCAAAAAGATGTCCTCCAATACTTTTCCCACGCTGAGACTCATCAACACAAAAATTTAATAACTCAGTCTCGGGCATAGGCACACTAATTGTTTTAACTGGGTATACCAGTACTTCATATATTTTCCGAATAAACGCCACTGATAATATTTTTGAAATTAAGTACGGAAACACTAATAAAGATTTTTTAAGAATAAATTCTTTATACAGTTTCGATGTAGATAATGATAAAGAAATAAATCCCTGTATCTGCCCCTCTGTATCTCTAGAAACCCACAATATAGAATAAGGACTTATAGCAATTGTACGATATAACTGAATCAAAATCTGATAATTTAGACTCGCAAGAAACCCACCAGAAATTGCTTGCTTATGCAAAAAAGCAATTCTTTTATAATCTGATTTATGCTCACTTCCATCGAGTATTACTATATTATTCAAGTCATATAACCTTTCAAAAAAATCGCATACTTATCTATATCACTCTTTGAAATCTTTGAATTAACAGGTAATGATATCAAGGATTTACATAACTTTTCTGCATTTGGACATGAATTATTCATATATCCTGCCATTTTCAGCTGCTCCCCTTCTAAAGGGTGTACAGGCGTTTCATACCAACCTGATATCTCGATTCGATTGCGCCTGGCTTCTCGAAGAAGAAGATCTTTATTTTTCACGATCAATGGAAATCTTGCATAATATATCTCTGCTATTTCCGGTCTATCTGGCAATATTTTCTTATCAAAATCAGCACTTGTAAATACCTTAAAATAATAATCACTAATATTTTTTCTCTGTATTATGCTTTTTTCTAAATGTGATATAGAATAATTTAGCCACAAACGATTTACCATTGGCATTTTTAACCCAAAATCTTCACTAATCTCATTTTCTTCTTCGCTTTTAACCTTTGAATAATTACCTATTGCTAATCCATATTTTGAAAAAAAATGAAACAAATCTTTCAGTATCCAGTATATTTTTGGATGGTAAAGCAACTTGAAAGCTAAAATCTGCATTGCGCTTTTAATGTTAAAAATCACCCCTGGCTCTTTTAAATGACTATAATCTTTTTCTACATAATCAGATAATAATCCATTATTTAACACCAGTGACCCACCAATTCCTGCGATTATAGGCTTTCCCCATTCAAACGAATAAAATGAAGCTACCCCCCATGTTCCAACACCTTTTCCATTTACGCTAGTTTTAAAAGTATGAGCACAATCTTCAATTAAGGGGATATTGTACTTTTCAGATATTTCAGCTATTTTATCAATTTGAGCGGGGATACCAAATGTGTGCTGTACCACAATTGCTTTTACATTGACATTTTCATTTAGTATTTTTTCTAATTTTTCCGGAGCCATATTAACTCCGTTATTTTCTACATCAACATATACAGGTTTAGCGCCAACAGAAAACACAGCCTCTGGCACTGCTGTACATGTAAATGCCTGAATAACAACATCATCACCTGCATGAACACCTAAACCTGACAGGATCTTAGATAGTGCCACGCGCCCACGAAAATACCTTAACTTAAACATATTTAATTAATCTTTATTTCTCGATAAAAGGGCACGCATTCGCCCCCATAAAAATGCAACCCCATATAAAACATGCGTTAAAAATGCAACTAATGGGAACAGCACTAACACTCCAAAACGTTTATGCCTCTTAAACAAGCCAATACCTGCCTTTGAGACCAAAATAAAATATAACATTAATGGTAGGAGCGCTATTAGCAAAAAAACAAACGAAACATCTTGCACTAAGAAATATAAGCCAATAAAAACAATAGATACTACATACAGTGAAAAAAGAATAGGAATATAATTACGAGACGAAAGCATATTGCAATCAGTAAAACGCTTGGCATAACCTAGCCATTCAGCTCCTTTCCAATTCCATTTCAAATATTCAAGGAATTTTGTTCGAGGATAATAGGTACAACGGACATTTGGATCAAGCATGATTTTTCCGCCAGATTCAATAAGCCGGGTATTAAACTCTCTATCCTGCGTCCTGATAAGCTTCTCATTAAATAAGCCAATTTTATTAAATATCTCCTTTCGATAACATCCACAAAAAACTGTATCAACCAGTTTTTTTTCTGATATAGCCCCTGTTCGATAATATGCACCACCAACCACAATTGGATGAGATATTGCTTCTGACAGGGTTATTTCCATAGCACTACCTTCATTAGGTATGTAAGTGTCTCTAATGCCACCTATATTATCAACGCCTTCAGAGTAAAGCCCCTGCACTAACTCCGACATATAATTTTTATCATAAATTGCATGCGCATCAATTCGCATAATAACATCACCTACAGCAGCTTTAATACCCATGTTTAAAGCAATAGGTTTAAGTCTTTTTCGATTATGTATTAGAGTTATGAAACTAAACTTTTCCATATAGCCTTTAATAATATCAATAGTTCCATCTGTACTCCCACCGTCAACAATTAATATCTCTAATTCATTATGTGGAAAATCATTTTCAAGCAAGCTATTAATACATCGAGCTAAATACAATGACTCATTAAAACAGGGTATTATTATTGATAGTTTCATTAAAATTGACCAAGCACGAACCATGCAGAAGTAGTAGACAACACATCAATATTTTTATTTTCAAATTTTTCATCTAAGGTTAAAAGGTTTTTTTCAAGACTGTCTTTAGCTCGCTTATCTTTTTCCTGTATTTCAGAAATTATCTTACACTTTGAATCTAGAAAAAGCCTCCTAAAATCATCATGGCGTAGTCGATTCATATACATATACTGATTACCAGCATACTTTGCCCAAGCATTATCGGAATATTTTAAAAAATTTATAGCAGTAATTGTTCTATCAGTATGTGAAAAGTGATCACTATAATCAATTTTATGCAACTGCAGGCCATTACTACTCAACAGTCTATTACCCTCCAAAACTATCGCCTTAAGAACATTTTCTGGTATATGCTCAAATACAGTATAAGATATAAAATAATCTATTGATTTGTTTTCCAGTGCTGTATTAGCTGCATCCTGCGGGGCCAAATAAGTAATATTACTAATCTCTAAGAAACCCTCTAATGTGAATTCACCATTTAGATAATACTCAATAATTTCATCCAGGTTTTTTTGAATCAAATACTCGCCAAAAATATTTTGGATTTCATCTTTATTTTTTGAAACATAATCAAGAACTTCCAAACAAAGCTCTTCTTTTATATAAGGATTCAAATCAACTGTAATAGTTTCTTTTGCACCCATCAAATAATTTGCAAATGCAGTAATTGGCGCTCTCCCTGTACCAACTTCAAAAAACACCTTGTTTTTACCAGAATAACCATTTGATATAATATGCGTCCAAATATCTACTGCCGCCACTAATCTTGAAACAGGACTATATCTACCTTTTCTAAGCGCACCAAAATTTCGTTGCATAGTATAATATAAACTGTACGACAATTTTTCTGGAAATAGAGATATTGCATTTTGAATTAAAGACTTAAACTTCCATTTCATTTATTCATAACCTTAATTTTATATATTATTCGTTTCACTAATGATATGTCATTATCTAGTGACTAAATCATCACGTTTTTTTCCTGAAACCATAAGCAACAAGAGTGAAAGAAAAACTGTAAATACCCCTATAAACAAACTTGACAACATAACCCAATCCTCTTCATCTGCCATACTGACTATAGCGAACTCAACAATAAAGATAAATATCTGAACCAACAATATACGTTTTTCATAAAGATGATCAGCCCAAAAATAATTTCTAATATTTATAAGGGCTGCCATCGAACCAAAAAATGCAATAGCCCATGCTATTTTATTAAAATCAATAACAGTATAATTTTCAAAAAATGACTCGAAATAGAAACTAAAAATCAAAACGATTCCAGCCGAAAAAAGCAACCCGAAAAATACTTTTACCGATACCTGGAATGCTACATAATATGTAGTTTTTTTAGAGCAATATTCACCATACTTTCTATTTACAAGAACCATAAATAATTGCCACACTCCTTCACCAACTGATATCGCCATCGTTATACTATCAATCAATATATTATCATGAAGTATCTTTGACCAAATTAGCAGCCCTCTGAAGTCAGCTATAAGAAGCAATGACGCAACAACTTTTAAAACACTAGATTTTATAATGTTTTTAGCATTAAAAAAGCTCCTATGAACTTCACTAAATGCACCAGAGAAAACATTTTTATTAAAAAACACCACTATTGCATGAACCAAAAGATGACTTAACGACAGAATAACCACCAATTCATAAACACTTTTCACTTTCGTAAAAAAAGCAAAGAATAAGAAAAGTACCCATGGAACATTTAGTATCCATTCATATTGATCTGGATAAACACCCCTTATTAGTCCACCGAGAATCGAACCTGACATTAAAACCACTGAAATTAAATATATGTTATTTTCAAAAGAAAACACTAGATTTAATAATATAGCTATTACAACCAGCACAAGTGAAAGACCATAAAGAGGCATATACATAGCCAGGTTTTTTCTAACACCTTTTACCACTGTAACTAACTGCTCCTCCAATCCGAATGATAATACTCGAGATATCAAAACAGCATACGTTAAAGCTATTACATACTCGGTAAAAACACCTGCATTTAAAGACGGCACCACAACTAGTAAAAAACCTAATTTACTCGAAATAGATAGTAATTTAAGCATAATGCCGCGTAACAGAACTACCATATTATTTTCTTTTTACTTGTCAATACCGACAATAATGAAAACACAAGCAAATACCTTGCATCTAGAAGATCACCACTAAATTGCTGAGAGAGAAAAAAGAAAAAAGCAGGAAAAGCATAGTAACTCTTCGTATACATAAAAAAATACATAAATGGAATTAATGAAATCACCCCTATCAACCAGCCTCCTTCCACCAATAGCTCAAGAAATATATTATGCGGATAATTATGATCACCAATCACTATCTCATTAGCCCACCCTCCAAGCCCTGTACCACTACTATCTGAGAGAATATAGTTTACTGATTCAGAATAAAGTTGATACCTCACACTCGTAGACGCTGCACCCCCGCCTTCATCCTTAAATGCACTAGAACTTCCATCAGCAATTCTCTTAATAGGCGAGTTATCATGAAATTCAACAAAACTACTTAATAAGAAAAATGAAACAAGTGAAGCTACAACTCCAGAAACAACAACTAAATAATGCCCTCTCCAAATTAAATACAATAAGATAACAAACATTAATGAGAAAAGAGGCCCCTTAGAGCCAGTCCAAACAACAGCAATTAAAAATAAAGCAACTACGAAGAATCGCCGCCACCCCCTAAAAGCAAATAAACTTAAAACTACACCTAGCCCCATTAACCTAGCAAAAACAATTGGTCCATTAATAAAAAAAGGAATATTACGATCAAAAAAACCATTTTTTAATTTATACAATACTGCTAACACCAATAAAAGGAGCAACACATTTATTAAAATTTTAAATGTATTCTTATAACCATTAATTTTTGTATTTACTGATAGAAGGGAGCACACCAATACCGTAGTAACAAGTAAGTTCGCATATTTATAGACCCCATAATCAATATCTTGTGTCCACAATAGTGTGGGAAATAAAAGAAATAGAGGAGATATTAATACAATTGCATTAATACTACTTTTTATTGTATCCATAGAAAGCAATACCAAAAATATTGCCAAGAGAAATAACACCAGATTTACAGGAACACCAGAAACTATCATCCTATCTTCAAATGATATTTGCCCTATTAATATTAAACCAACTGCTAGATACGAAGATATTTGTGAATAAACTCTGGAAACTAATAGATTATACTTTATACCAAAGTAACATTCTAATTTCCCGCATATCAAATTCATAACACCATTAACTTTGGTTAATTAAACAATAAACAATTATATTACTTAGAAAGCATTCCAATATTATATAATATTACCCTACCCCTAATAAAAGCCCATTTTAAAGACTAATATTTTATACCCAAAATATAAACCCTTAACTATCTAAACATGTAATTCGGAAAAGGTGTTCACTTCAAAAACGACTGAATATAGTAGTAATTGCCAACTAGTTAAAGTTGAAATATGGTGGAGCTATGCGGGATCGAACCGCAGACCTCAACACTGCCAGTGTTGCGCTCTCCCAGCTGAGCTATAGCCCCAAATTAGGCCGAACATTTTAGGGCGAAAGGTCGGAATAAACAAGTCATAAGCCATTTTATTTAGCTTACTTAAGATTCTCTACGCTTTGCTATTATTTATACAAGATTTTGTTCTAGATAATTTCAAATAGAAGCTGACAATTCAGCTACATTATAATTATGTCGCTGAACTCCCGACACAGCTCAACTTCAAGCCCCACCTCTTCAACTTTCAAACTATGCTTCGCATATTAAAATATCTCAGAAATGCCTCTCGGGAATATCGATTTTTTACCATTTATTGATTCTTACAAAGAATAACGTAAGATAAATTATTCTTAAATTGCTGTTTATGGTACATTTCGCTTCAAATATTTCTCTGCGACGCTATTTTTTACTGGTATTTTATGAAAAACAACAACTTACAAGACATTAAGCCTACTTATCTTCAAGAAACCAGGTACGCCTCTGATGATGCGATTAGTTTGATTGATATAACTATAATCTTACTAAATAGATATAAACTAATTACATTTGTACTAATTGGTTTTCTTATACTTGGTATAGCTATTGCGCTATTAATACCTAATAAATATACTTACAGCACCTCACTAGAAATTGGTAGCCAGATAATTAATGGTGAAGTTAGGGCGTTTGAGTCACCTCAAACCTTATTGGCTAAATTACAACATAGCTTTATCCCAAAAGCCTTACTTAACCATAAACAAGCTAATGCTGCTGATAAAGAGATATATACACTTAGTGCTAGCATACCTAAAAGCAGTAATATTATTGTTTTGGAAACAAAAGGCACCGAAAAACAGGCTAAATTGTTAAGCCAGCTTTTACATAATGTGACGCAGAAATCAGTTAAAGACCATAGTCGGTTCTATGAATCTGTTAAACTGAACTTAACTTCTCGTCTAAACGTTGGAATTGACGAGCTTAAATCTTTGAAACAAAGCAATAATAATCAGACAGAAATTTCGAATCAACAGAATTTAATTGAGTTATATTCTTCTCAGTTAGCCAATTTACGTAATACGCGTGAGCTTTTACCTCCGATGCAGTCACTTGAGCCTTCTGGAGCTAGCGGAGGGCTGATTATTATTATCGCAGCTTTTGCTGGGTTGTTTGTTGGGGTTTTTGTCGCTTTTATTGCTGAGTTGATTTCTAAAGTTAAGGATGCGACCAAGAAACGCGAGGCACAACCTTAGCTCTAGGGTTATTGATCTTTTGATTTACCTCTCTTTACTTACTGGAGGAATACGATATCGATTGTACTATGTAAGTAATGCATATTTCCTTTTTTGAGGCTGCAATAAGGAATATGTGTTTAAAGTCACTGGGTTTCTGAATTCTCAGCGAATACGATGGTTATTTTTAAGTTAAATAGTTAGGTATTAAACTTTTGGAACTTATAAATTAAGTTCCAAGCTTATTATAAATTAAGGCACAAGGGCTTGATGAAGCGTTATTTTACACATACAAACTTTATTTATTTAGTTTTATTAGTTTACCCTGCAACAGTTCTTTTAATTAAAAATATAAATGGTGTCATTTATATACTATTGACTATATTAGGCTTAATAAACTTATTCAAAGAAAGAGCCAAACCAATAACTCATGATGAAAAATTACTTTACATTGGGTTAAGCGCACTATTTTTAACTTCACAATTTACAACATTTTTTACTGATACTGAGTATAAATACATATGGGTATTTGTGTATTTGCCACTAACTATACTGCTGTACTCTTATATAAAAAGCATCTCTATCAAATCTACATTTTTTTGGTATGGATTAATTTTAGGCACCTTAATTTCTTCAGGAATTGCTCTATATGAAATAAACACGCACCATTCTCGTGCTTCAGGCGCTACCAACGCTATTATTTTTGGAAATTTAGCGCTCTGTATGGGTACAATGTCTTTAGCTAGTATTGGCTGGTTTAAACAACAAAATAAATGGCTTATAATACTTCCTATAATTACTGCTATTTTGGGATTAGTTACTTGCGCTCTTTCTGGCACACGCGGCGGTCTACTTTCTATTCCTTTTATTTTAATTATCCTTTTATGGTATTCTAAAAAACACCTTTCTGGTAAGAATATTATTCTTATAGCTACATCAATGATTGCACTACTTAGCGTTTTATATGCTATACCTCAAACTAATATAAAAAAAAATATTAATAGAACAATATTAAGTATTGAAAAATACCATCAAAGTGAAATTAATTCCCATTTAAGATTAACATCAGTGGGTGATCGCTTTGAAATGTGGCAGGCAGCCTGGCTAATATATACTGAAAACCCTGTTATTGGTGTAGGTTGGCATAATTTTAAACAACACGCTCAACAACAGGTAGATAAAGGCCTCAGAAATACAAAGACCGGCCAGTTTAATCATGCGCATAGTCAGTACTTCTCTGTTTTAGCTAGTGGAGGCACACTTAACTTTATTTCTTTGATACTTCTATTCTCTATTTTACTATATATATTTATTAAAACTGCTAATAATGCGAAAACACCCGAAGGCTCGCAATTCGTCTTGGCGGGACTTATTTTTACTATAATTTATATTGTTACTAGCATCTCATCTGTACCCTTAGAGCGAGCTCGGCCTGCTAATTTCTTTTCATTTTATTTGGCATTTATTCTGGCATTTATTTATCGGTTTGAGAATGGGTTAGAGAATAGTTATGGTGGAAAGGATATAAAATAGTGGTTTAGATTTTTGAATTTAAATTTTCCTTATAAAATAGAGCACATTTAAATATCATGTGATTTTAGTAGCTGATGATTTTATTTTGTTTGAGAGGGTTACAATAAATTACTACTTTGTTTTTTGTGACATTGAAAACAAAGTATTTTTAAATTCATCTTAGCCCCTCTTTTTCAAAGAGAGAGATATTACATTCTTCTTCTAAGGTAGGACTTGTAATTTATTTTACTAAGGGCAATACAAATTTACTTTTTGAAAAATGCTTTTTTCGTATGGCTTTTATCACAAGCATAAACTCTCCCCTACAAAACACATTTGTTATTGGACTATGAACTTTACTGCTTGTTCCAATCTCACAATAGTTTGCTCTTTACCTAATAATTCTAGAGTTATATCTATACCTGGCGATTTACCGTGCCCTGTCACCGCTAAGCGCAATGGCTGGCCTACTTTACCAAAACCCACTTCTAGTTTTTCTACCGTATCTTCAACCACTTTTTGTATGGCTTCTGCTTTCCAGTTTTCTAGGTTTCCATAAGATTCTTTTAGAGCTTGAAGTACTTCAGCTGCTGCAGGTTTGAACTGTTTTTTTGCCTGTTTAGCATTATATTCTGCTACATCTTCGTAAAAATAACGGATATCTTCCACCAACTCCACGAGAGTTGAACAACGATCTTGATAAACCTCCATCACTTCTATCAGGTCTGGCCCATTACTTATATCCAGGCCAGCTCGTTTTATGTAAAACTGTAACTCTCCCGCCAGCTGCTCTGCTGTCATTTGCTTCATATAATGCTGATTAAGCCACTGCAACTTCTCAACACTCAAACTCGATGATGATTTATTAATATCATCAATATCAAACTTCTCGATCATCTCTTCAAGTGTGAAAACCTCCTGATCACCATGAGACCACCCAAGACGCACTAAATAATTAATAACCGCCTCTTTTAGATAACCGTCATCTCTATATTGCATCACACTCACCGCATCACGACGTTTGGAGAGTTTTTTACCATCTGTCCCATTAATCATAGGCACATGGGCATACTCAGGAATATGAGCACCTAATGCTTTTAATATATTAATTTGTCTCGGTGTATTATTTAGATGATCATCCCCACGTATCACATGACTAATTTTCATATCCAGATCATCTACAACAACCGTCAAATTGTATGTCGGGTTACCATCAGAGCGCTCAATTATCAGGTCATCCAACTCCTGATTGCTTATTATCACCTGCCCACGAACGTGATCGGTAATCTCTACATTACCTTCTAGCGGGTTTTTAAACCTGACAACGGTATCATCTGCTTCCGGCAATCCTTTTTCTCTACAGCAACCGTCATATTTAGGTTTTTGCTTGTTTGCCATTTGTTCTTCGCGCATCTTATCCAGACGTTCTCTTGAGCAATTACAGTAATACGCATCACCTTGATCAAGTAACTTTTGAGTTACTTCTTTATATCTGTCATAACGGTCAGTTTGATAAATTGGCCCTTTATCATGACTAAGACCCAGCCAGTCCATACCTTCCAGTATTGCATCAACAGCCTCTTGAGTTGAGCGCTCACGGTCTGTATCTTCAATTCGTAATACGAACTCACCGCCCATTTTTTTAGCATAAAGCCAGGAGAACAAGGCTGTTCTCGCACCGCCAATGTGTAGATAACCGGTTGGACTTGGGGCGAAACGTGTACGAATTTTCATGTTTTATATATGCCTACGGTAATTATTTTTGAGTTTTTCATTATCCGAATTTAAATATCGGAAGATTAAGGAGCTAGCGTTACTTAAAGCCTCTGGACTCCCGACAAAAAGCATTCGGGAATGACGAATGAGATTATTACTTGCTGTTCTTATTGTATCATTTAGATTTATAACAATTAAGCTATTACAATCAATTACTTATAAAATAATTAATACCTGTTGATCTTTACTCGGCCAGTTTAACTCAGCAGAAGTTAAGCAAGGCGCGTATCAGAACAAAAATGACTAAGATTATCAACCGTATTGTTATAGCATATAGATTATTCTTAACCCTGATGATACTTATAACTTTTGAAAGCACTGCCTGAACAATTCCTGTCAAACATCAAACAATGGTCATCTGAATTTGGCTTCTCTCAACTGGCTGTTACTAATGTTGACCTTTCAGCACACGAAAAACATTTTGAGGAGTGGTTAGATAATCACTACCAGGGTGAAATGGAGTACATGTCTAAACACGGCACTAAACGTAGTCGTCCAGACGAACTTGAGCCAGGCACATTACGTGTTATTTCAGTACGTATGGATTATTTCCCGCCTGAATCCGTATCAATAAAAAAGGTACTAAACAATAAAAACCTGGGCTTGATTTCCCGCTACGCTACAGGGCGTGACTACCACAAACTTATACGTAAACGCCTACAAAAACTGGTTGATAAGATGCAAAAGGAAGTAGGCGAGTTTGGTTATAGAGTTTTCACTGATAGCGCCCCGGTACTTGAAAAGGCGTTAGCTGAAAATGCGGGTCTTGGCTGGATGGGTAAGCATACAAACCTGATCAACAGGTCTGCTGGCTCGTGGTTTTTTCTTGGTGAAATTTATACTGATTTACCGTTACCTGAAAATAAGGCTATACCTGAAAACCACTGCGGTACTTGCTCAGCCTGTATAGATATCTGCCCTACTAAAGCCATAATCGCCCCCTACAAGCTTGATGCTCGACGTTGCATCTCATACTTAACCATTGAACTAAAAACGGCAATCCCGATTGAGTTTCGTAAAGCTATTGGTAATCATATTTACGGCTGTGACGACTGTCAGCTTGTTTGCCCCTGGAACCGATTTTCTAAAGCCAGCGACGAAAAGGACTTTGAAGTACGCCACGGCCTCGACGCTCCGCAATTACTGAATCTATTCGCATGGGGTGAAGCAGAATTTCTAAAAAAAATGGAAGGCTCGCCCATTCGACGAATTGGTTATATGCAATGGCTTAGAAATATTGCCATTGCTCTAGGTAATGCACCTTATTCGGAAAAAATCACTACGGCATTAAAAACCCGAAGAGCAGATGTTAATGAGATGGTGCAGGAGCATATTGACTGGGCACTTGAGTCATTAGATCCTAATTCAAAGTAAATCATTCTTAAAAAACATATACTTAATACTTACGACTTAATTATCGTCAATCTAACTTACGTCTATCTCTGTCTTTAAAATAAACCCCTTTGCGATAATTAATCAAACCATTGGTAGACGAGTCATGAGAATCAACATCCCCGGGCCGCGCCAGATCCTGCTGAATTTCACCCGCCAGCACCTTTCCGTATTCAACTCCCCACTGGTCAAATGAATTGATATTCCAGACAATACCCTGCACAAACACCTTATGCTCATACATAGCCATTATCGAACCTAACGTTTTAGGATCCAAACTCTCAAAAATAATAGTATTCGTCGGTTTATTACCCTCAAACACTTTATGCTCTATTGCCTCATCAATTTCCTGAGATGAACGACCTGCCGCCTGCATCTCCGACAGAGCTTCAGTATATTTTTTACCTAACATCAGGGCTTTGGTTTGCGCCAGACAGTTCGAAAATAATACTCGGTGATGCAAACCTAACGGGTTTTGACTAAGTGCGGGAATTAAAAAATCAGCTGGCACCGGTTTAGTACCCTGATGTAAGAGCTGGAAAAAAGCATGCTGACCATTTGTACCTGATTGCCCCCATATAATCGGCCCGGTTAAATAGTTAACTCGCTGATTTTGTCGATCAATGGTTTTGCCATTACTTTCCATATCTAGTTGCTGTAAATAAGCAGGCAAACGTTCCAGATATTGACTGTAGGGCATAATTGCATGGCTTTGCGCATCGAAAAAATTGTTATACCAGATGCCTAACATCGCTAAAATCACCGGCATATTTTGTTCTAGTGGCGCCGTTTCAAAGTGCTGATCCATTTCGTGGGCACCCTGCAGCATTGCTTCGAAATGGTCCATACCAATGTATAAAGCGATGGGCAACCCTATTGCAGACCACAGTGAGTAACGGCCACCTACCCAGTCCCAAAATTCAAACACATTCTCAGCATCTATACCAAATGCAGTAGTCGCTTCAATATTTGTGCTCACTGCAACAAAATGTTTTGCAACAGCGGCTTCATTGCCAACCATATCCACAAACCATCCTCTGGCACTGTGTGCATTTAACATGGTTTCCTGTGTACTAAATGATTTTGAAGAAATAATAAATAAAGTTGTTTCAGGCTCTACCAGCTTTAAAGTCTCCACCAGATGAGTAGCATCTGCATTTGAGACAAAATGTACTTTTAAATCTCGTTGCGCAAAAGGTTTCATCGCTTCACACACAACATGGGGACCTAAATCTGAGCCACCAATACCAATATTAACAATACTTCTTATTCTACGGCCGTTATAACCTCTAAACTGCCCGCTTCTCACCCTCTCAGAAAAATCGCGCATCTTAGCCAGAACCGCATTCACCTTAGGCATAACATCTTCGCCATTCACCAGAACCGGCTTATTTGAGCGATTACGCAGGGCTACATGTAATGCAGGCCGAAACTCGGTGCAATTTATATTTTCACCGGAAAACATCCTGTCACGACATTTTTCGACCATTGTAAGACGAGCGAGGTCCATTAACAGGGTAAATGTTTCATCCGTAATTCTATTTTTTGAAAAATCTAATAAAATGTCATTTAAAGCCACTGAAAACTGCTCGAATCGGTCAGAATTTTCATTGAATAAGTCACGCATATGTACATGTGACATAGCTTTAAAGTGTTTTCTTAACGCTTTCCATTCCGCTGAATCAGTTAAATTACTCATTTTCGCCCTAAGTATTGTCTTATCGCCCTGTTATAGCCCTAAGAGTATGATTATTAATCGGTTTTATCAATCCCTTAATCAAATTTAGCGCCTATTTACGCTTTCATGTATAATGTCGCCCCTTGATTAAACTTCCGATAAGAAAATACACATGGTTAGCACTGCTAAGAAGTCAGCACTTCCGAATGACAAAAAGCTCCGCGCACGAGTTAAGCTTTTTGGCAATCTACTAGGTAATGTTATTAAAAACCTGGCCGGTGCTCATGTATATGATGCAGTAGAAAAATTACGCAAAGGTTATATCAGTCTACGTAAAGTGGATAACCCTAAAAAACGCGCCCAGTTAATGGCATTTATCGAGACACTGGATGCAGACACTCTCACCCAGGTCGTACGTGCTTTTAGTCTTTATTTCAGTCTGATTAATATCGCCGAAGAAGATTACCAGCATCTACATCGTCGTGAACAGGTCTTTAATGGCAAGTCTTTATGGCAAGGTTCTTTTGATAATACATTAGAACAGTTTCGCATGGATGGATTAGATGCCTCACAGGTGCAGGACTTACTGGATGAGTTAGCTTATATCCCTGTATTTACTGCCCACCCTACTGAATCTAAACGCCGTAGTGTTATGAATGCTCTGCGTCGCATCTTCCTGTTAAACGACAAACTTAATGATGTGCGTATTGGCAAGATACAACGTGCCGAATTAACTGAAGAAATGGAAACTGAAATTCAACAGTTGTGGCGCACCAACGAAGTTCGTGAGCACAAACCACAGGTACGTGATGAAATTAAAAATGGCATGTACTACTTCCGCACCAGTCTATTTAATGCTGTTCCACATATATATCGTAATTTAGAACGCAAAATTAACAAACATTACCCGGATAATAGCATCACCGTACCCAGCTTTTTACGCTTTGGCTCCTGGATTGGTGGTGACAGGGATGGAAACCCGTTTGTAAAACCTGATACCACAGCGATGGCCTTACGCATGCAAACACAGGTTATTTTGCAGGAATATATCTATCGGGTAGTCGAAGTAAATAAACAACTAACCCACTCTATTGATTTATGTACACCCACAAAATCATTTATGGATAGCCTTGAAGCAGATGAAAATATTCGCTTTGAAGTTTACGCTGCATCACCAAATGCATTCAGTAATGCCCCTTATCGTCGCAAGCTGTCATTTATGCATTACCGCTTACAGCAAAATCTTGCACAGATTAATGCGCGTTTAGCAGGTGAAAGCTCAGATGGATTTGAGCAGGCTTACCCTTCTGAAAAAGAATTTATTACCGATTTACAACTAATTCGCAGCTCATTAATTAGTCATGGTGACGAAAACATTGCCAATGGTGACCTGAAAGACTGTATTCGAGTGGCTGAAACATTTGGTTTCTTCCTGCTTAAGCTTGATATTCGTCAGGAATCAACTCGCCACTCTGATGCGGTAGCAGACATAATTAAACAAATATCAGGCGCACCTGATTATGCAACACTCGATGAAGTGCAGCGCCAGAAGTTACTCTCAGATTACATAGAAAACCCACCGGCAATAAGTATAGATAAAAAGCAACTGGATGAGCCAAATCAGGAAACACTAAATGTTTTCGAGCTTATCGCTAATATGCGTAATGAGATTTCACCAAATGCTTTTGGTGAATATGTTATCTCCATGACCCATGCAGCCAGCCATGTACTGGAAGTTATGTTATTAGCTACATTTGCAGGTTTAACCGGTAAAGATGAGAAGGGTGAAACATTTTGTCAGATAAATATTTCCCCCTTATTTGAAACGATTGAAGATTTAGAACATATCGAAGAAGTCTTACAAGCTTTATTTGAAAACCCGGTTTACAAAGAATTACTTAAAGTATCAGGTAATCTGCAGGAGGTTATGCTGGGTTATTCAGATTCGTGCAAAGACGGTGGCATCATGGCTTCTTCATGGAGCTTATATGATGCACAGCAAAAAGTAATAAAGCTTACCAATGCATTTGATATTGACTGCCGATTATTTCACGGTCGCGGTGGTACCATTGGTCGCGGCGGCGGGCCAACTCATGATGCTATTCTGTCTCAACCAGAGGGAACGGTTCATGGGCAAATAAAATTCACCGAACAGGGTGAAGTACTTTCTTATAAATACAGTAATCAGGAAACAGCTATTTATGAGCTGACTATGGGTGTTTCAGGTTTAATGAAAGCCAGCACATCTGTTGTTACAGGCAACTCAGAACCCGCGAAGAGTGAATACCTGCAAACAATGCAGGCACTAACTAAAGATGGCGAAGATACTTATAGAGATCTCACTGACCATACGGAGGGCTTTCTTGATTATTTCTACGAGACTACACCTGTAACTGAAATTGGTCTGATGAATATCGGCTCACGCCCATCTCATCGTAAAGCCAATCGTTCTAAAGCTTCTATCCGTGCTATTCCCTGGGTATTTGGCTGGGCTCAGTCACGCACAACCTTACCCGCCTGGTATGGTATTGGTACAGCACTGCACAATTTTATAGATGGTAAAGAAGAAAACCTGAAGTTATTACAGGACATGAATGCCAACTGGCCTTATTTCAAAGCCATGTTGAATAATACGCAAATGGCTTTGTTAAAAGCTGATATGTCTACTGCTAAAGAATACTCTGAGTTATGCGAAGACAAAGACGTAGAACAACGGGTATCAACGAAAATTTTCAACGAGCATAAACGCACAGTTGAAAATATTCTGGCGATCACCTGTAATCAGCAATTATTGTCTGATACCCCCGGCCTGGCGCTCTCTTTACAACGCCGTGACCCATACCTTGACCCATTAAGTCATATCCAGATTTTGATGCTAAAACGTTACAGAGACGAACAGGCAACAGAAAATGAACAGGATACCTGGATAAACCCTCTATTAAGAACGATAAGTGCGGTGGCTGCCGGTATGCGAAATACGGGTTAAATATAGTCTGAAGTTAGTAGTTTTCAGTTATATATCAAAAAAGGCTTCACCTCAGAGTGAAGCCTTTTTTTTGCATATGATTTCTCCTTTATCTTATGCGCCCAACCCTGATACTTTTTTTTGCTTTCCTTCAAAATTCTGCTATATAGATACTGTAGAATCATATAGTTACAATAACTTATTGAATTATTTTTTAGGGATCACTGTAAAATCACCATGAAGAAGCTTATAAAAGCATTTAATGCTTACTCAATTAAAAAACGCCTGATAATTCTATTTACTCTGCCACAGATATTCCTAGGCATATCGTTTTTATATCTTTTAGAAGAACACCGATCATTAGAGCTTACCGGACTGTTTATTTTAATCGTTATGGGCCTCTTATTATCGCTCTACTACATTGTGCAACTGAGTATTGTTCAACCTATGCTAAATACTGTGGAAGGTGGTTTACAGGCTATTTCATCTACTATGGATGACTTTATGGTTGATAGAGAAGACAGCTCAGATTTAAAATTCAAAGCTGAAGAATCTGAAATCACGCAAACCATACACAACTTTTTTAAACTCTCATCAGAAATGGATGATATTGTCGAACGCGAAAAAGAAGTTAACTCCGACCTGGAGGGTAAAGCTGAGCTCGTTCTTGATGTAGTTTCAATTGCAGCACAGGGTGATTTAACTGCTGACATGATGGTTTTTTCATCTGATGACTCAATTTCGCAGGTAGCCGCTGGCGTAAAAACCATGCTTGAAAACTTAAACAGTTTAGTAAAACAGGTTCAGGTATCAGGCATTCAAGTGACCTCTTCTGCCACTCAAATATCTGCAAACGCAAAAGAACACGAAGCAACAGTTGCTGAACAGGCTGCCAGTACAAATCAAATAATGTCCACCATTACCGAAATATCTGCAACAGGCAAAGAACTATTAATGACCATGCAGGAAGTTAAAAAAGTAGTACAAAACACATCAGAATCTGCAACAGACGGTCATAACTCACTTGTTTCAATGGAAAACACAATGGGTCAGATGCAAGCAGCTACGGATACCATATCCTCCAAACTAGCCGTTTTAAGTGAGAAAGCAGACAACATTAATACGGTAGTAACCACTATTAACAGGGTTGCAGACCAAACTAACTTGCTGTCTTTAAATGCAGCAATTGAAGCAGAGAAAGCCGGTGAATATGGTCGTGGATTCTCAGTAGTTGCAACTGAAATTCGACGCCTTGCAGATCAAACGGCCGTAGCCACCTGGGATATAGAGCAGATGGTAAAAGAAATGCTTTCCGCTGTTTCTGCCGGTGTTATGAGTATGGACAAGTTCAGCGAAGAAGTCTCTCGTGGTGTGTCTGATGTAGCGACTGTCGGTGCTCAGCTCACACATATTATTGAACAGGTACAGGCTTTATTACCTCGTTTTGAAACAGTAAATGAAGGCACTCGATTACAGGCAGAAGGTGCAGATCAAATAAAAGAAAGTATGATTCAGCTTAACGAGATGGCACAACAAACCGCTGAAACCTTAAAACAGTCAGGCCATTCAGTTGAACAGCTAAAGGATGCGGCCCGCGGACTACAGGAAGGGGTGTCAACCTTTAAAGTAACAGACTAATGTTAATTTTAGGACTCAATGTAGGTCATGAGCGTTATGGCGTTGAAGCAACGCGAGTAATAGAAATTGTCCCACTTATAGAACTTAAAAATGTACCTTTAGCAGATCAGTCTATTAAAGGCATATTTAATTATCGAGGCACACCAACACCGGTTATCGATCTGTGCCAGTTATTTGAAAGTCGTAATTGCAACAATAATCTAAGTACACGGATTGTAATAATCGAATATAAAGCACTTTCGGGTATATCCAGGCCAATCGGTCTAGTAGCTGAAAAGGTTACAGACGTTATGAAATGTCAGGTAGAAAAAATAGCTAATTCTGGCATAAGGGCACAACAGAACGATTTTCTTGGCCTGGTTTATAAACACAATGACGACATGATTCAGCTGATTGATACATACAATCTACTACCCGAATCGATCAGCAACCAACTAAGTAGTCACCTGAGTTAAGGCCGCAAATCCAATGCTCTCGCCACTTAACAAAATAAAATTAATAGTTAAGGAAAAAATTGGACTAGACAGCAGTACAATTGGTGATTCTACCATTGAAAAAATAATTCAACAGCGGATGCATCAATGTAAAATAGATGATTTTGAAAGTTATTACTATTTAGTAAAAGATAGCCGCGAAGAATTAAGCGAACTATTAGAAGTTGTCGTTATACCTGAAACATGGTTCTTTAGAGATATCAGACCATTTGAAATTATTTATAAAAAAATAAACCAACAGATAACTGAAAATAGATCATCAACATTTAAGATATTAAGCATACCTAGCTCTACAGGAGAAGAACCCTACTCCCTTGTAATGTACCTGCTTGACAAAGGTATAGATGAATCAAGATTCACTATAGATGCCGTAGATATAAGTACAAGAGCATTACAATGCGCTGAACAGGGGTTATACGGCAATAATTCATTTAGAGGAAAACATTACCCTTTATATCAAAAAAAACATTTTGAAAAAGAAGGTGATTTTTACAAAATAAACTCAAACATTAATAGTAAAGTTAAATTCTATCGATTAAACATATTGCAGGGAGACCCAATACTCAAACAAAAGTTTGATTATATTTTATGTCGAAACCTGCTAATCTATTTCGATATCCCAACTAAACTTATTGCTTTTAATAATTTATCCAGATTTTTAAAGAACGACGGCTATCTATTTATTGGTCATTCCGAATTTGGTTCGGTTCCCGAGGAACTATTTCAAAACACCGGGTTTGAAAAGGCTTTTGCACTAATAAAACCTGAACATCCTAACTATAAAAACAAAGAACCTCTTAAAAAAGACAACCCAATAGCTTCTGTTTCAAAAAAGAAAAAAACAATAGCTCAGCCTTTCAAACATAAAATAGCATTTGAATCACTTATTAAAAAAGAAAAAAACAATGACATTAAAGAAAAAGATATAAAAACACTCGACACATTAAAACAAATTAGAGAACTAGCAGATTCAGCCGATTTAGATAAGGCAGAAGATATCTGTCAACAATTAATAACTGAAAATGGCGAAGACGTTGAATCATTATTCTTGCTAGGCCTTATAAAAAGCAGTCAGAATAAGAACCAGACAGCTGAATCTTTATTTAGAAAAAGCTTGTTTTTAGACCCTAAACACTATGAATCTCTTATACATTTATCACTATTATTACAGGGGATAGGTGATAATAAAAATGCAGATCTTTTAAAAAAACGAGCAGAGAAATCCCTATTGGATAACAAAGTATAAAAAATGAATAATATAAAAATCAATGATTGCTGGAACACTATTGGCGTATGGGGGGATCAGTCCCCTCGCTGCGAACGCTTGAAGAATATCATTCATTGCCATAACTGTGAAATATATACTCAGGCTGGAAGTCAACTATTAGGGCGCCAAGCAGAAGAAAGCTACCTTGAAGAATGGAAGACCAATTTAAATCAACCACGCATAGAAAAAGACATTAATCTTAAATCAGCCCTTGTGTTTCGCATGGGGGATGAATGGTTTGCTTTAGCTTCAAAATATGTAAAAGAAATCACACATTGTGATAAACACCACTCACTTCCCCACAGAAAAAACCAGGTTCTTAGAGGCCTGGTGAATGTGCACGGGGAATTGTTACTTAATGTTTCACTGGGATATTTGTTTAGAATTAGTAAAAGCGAAATAGAAAGTAAGTACACCAATGAACGTTACATTATAATTAATGACAATAATGAATTATTTGCCTTTCCAGTAACCGAAGTCAGAGAAATTATTCATTATAATATGGAGGATATACAATCGACCCCCTCCACTATAAAAAAAGATACTTCCTGTTTCATTAAAGGAATAATTCGCCATAAGAATACTGATGTAGGACTTCTAAATAGTGATTTAGTATTTTCTGCCTTACATAAAAACATTTAAACAAAGACATTCGACTAATGACAAATAAAATAAATGAATCAATGCTAGACCTGTTTAAGTCTGAAGTTGATACCCAGTCGAACAAAATTATAAATTTAGTTAATGAACTAGATTCAACTAATGATTTAGGCAATGTATATGAGAACCTGATTAATGCGACGCGCGCCATTAAAGGTGCTGCAAAGCTAGTTCATGTCGACATACTCACGCCTATTATTGAGCAACTTGAAAATGTATTTACTCATTTTCAAAGTATAAACCTGATTTTAAATAAATTAGGCAGAGACACTATAATAGAAGCTATTAAATTATTAATTAGTACAGCTTCTTTAACAGCAGAAGAGCTAAACTCACCAGAAGATGACTTATCAGAAAATATCGATATTAACATCGATAAGTTAAACATATTATTTAACACCAGAAGTACTACCTCATCCCCTGAGCCTTCTTCTTTAAACGATAATAAAAAAACAGAGTCCAATCAATATTTTACAACGGCAGAAAACATTGACCCTGATATGTTTAAGTTGTTTTGTACGGAATTACAGAATAGCTTAGAGATTATAAATAATAATCTACTTGAAATTGACAACAAAAATCACAATGACAGCTCTTTAGAAGCAATGATGCGAGCAGCGCATTCTATTAAAGGCGCTGCTAGAATGATTGGAATCGAAGGGGTCGTAAAGCTTTCTCATGTTATGGAAGATGTATTCGTTGCTGCACAAAATAAAAAAATAGAACTCATTAAGGAAAGCATTGATCAAATATTCACCTGCAACGACCTTCTACAACAAATAGAATCCCTTAGTTCTACCGATATAGCTCAATGGACACAGGACAACACCGAGAATTTAAATGGTTTTATACAATTATTAAATCAGATACATAATGGGAAAATCATTACACCTGTTAAGTTAAATACGGATAATGCAAGCAGTCCCGATAACACTACAGCTACGCCCTCATCTGATATCAATACAGAAACTGATAACATGGTTAGAGTAAGCACTAGCCGCATTAACAAACTGGTCGGTCTTGCTGGTGAACTAACCGTTTCTTCAAACTGGATTCGTCAATATGCCGACTCTATGCTTGATCTAAAACGAAAACATAACGAAATTCTTGATCAAATTGACCGCTTACGAAATATTATTGATGATTCACAACACTCTGAACATGAACATAACTTAATAACTAACATTCAACACAAAGCTGAAAATTATCGCGATGAAATCACCTCACGACTAATAAGTCTGGATAATTTTGATCGTCGTTCATCAAGTATAAATTCTCAAATAAATCATGAAATAATCAGTAGTAGAATGCGCCCTTTTAGTGATAGCACACAAGGTTACAAACGTATGGTGCGTGATATTTCAAATTCACTTAACAAAAAAATAAAACTCATAATTCAAGGAGAAGATACCCCTGTTGATAGAGATATTCTTGAAAAACTAGACGCACCTTTAAACCACATGATCAGAAACGCAATAGATCATGGCATAGAATCACCTGAAGAACGTTTACAGAAAGGCAAACCGGAAACGGGAACTATCAAGGTTACTGCAAGCCATCAGTCTGGCAGGTTAAGAATCCAGGTAAAAGACGATGGTCGTGGTGTTGATATAGAAGATCTGCGGGATAAGATTTTAAACAAAAATTTAGTTAACACTAATATGGCTGAAAAGCTGTCCAAATCTGAATTGCTCGATTTTCTATTTCTTCCTTCTTTTTCCACACGAAGTGAAGTGACTGAATTATCTGGAAGAGGTGTTGGACTAGATATTGTACATAGCGCTCTACAGGAGATTCGTGGAAAACTACATGCGGATACTGAATTAGATCAGGGCATGGAAATTAATATGGAATTACCGTTAACACTGTCTGTAATTAGAAGTTTAATGGTTAGTATTAATGATGAACTATATGCTTTTCCTCTATCAAAAATCCAGAGCCTGGTCACTGTACAAAAAAGTGATATTTCTGTTTTCGAAGATAAGCAATATATCTCTATAAATAACAAACATATAGGTTTAATACATTGTGCTCAAATTCTTGGTATTAATAATACCCCTTCTGAAAAAGAAGACATTCCCGTTATCATCATTGGTGACTGGAATATGAGTTATGGTCTGGTAGTAGATGAACTGATTGGTGAAAGAGGTCTGGCATTAAGAACATTAAATAAAAAACTTGGAAAAATAAAAGATATCAGCTCCGCAGCCATTACTGATAATGGCGAACCAGTTCTTGTATTTGATATTGACGACTTACAACAAAGTATCCATGACATCATTACTGGAAAAAATTTATATAAAGTCAGTTCGGATAATATGCAGGACACAATATCACGTAAACGTGTTCTTGTTGTAGATGACTCATTAACTGTTCGAGAAATAGAAAAGAAATTATTAGAATCACGAGATTATCTAGTTGATATTGCAATAGATGGAGTCGATGGCTGGAATACAGTTAGAAATGGCCATTATGATCTTGTGATATCCGATATTGATATGCCGCGTATGAATGGCATCGAATTTATTACCATGATTAAAAATGATGCTGCTTTGCGTAGCATACCCGTAATGATGGTCTCATATAAAGACAGGCCTGAAGACAAACAAAAAGGTCTTGAAGCAGGTGCTGACTACTACCTTACTAAAGGTAGCTTTCATGATGACACCCTGCTTGATGCGGTTGTTGATTTAATTGGTGAAGCTAAAAGCTAAACAGGATAGCTCTTAATATGAGAATTGCCATAGTTCATAGTGACGCCGATGTACTTCGATTATTTACTTATTTAATCGCTGATCTTGGGTTTTCAATCTGCTGGTCATGTCATAGTGGCAAAGACGCATTAAAATTTTGCGCTAAAGATCTTCCCGACCTACTTTTGGTGCAACTCAATTTAAAGGATATGAAAGGAAGCGAGCTGATTATGAACATAATGAACTCGTCACCCACAACGGTTATAGCTATTAGTGATTCAATTAAAAACAAACCCGGTGATGTTTTCGAAGCAATGTCGGCAGGCGCTTTAGATGCATTCTCTGAACCAACTACCGAGCAGACTGAATCTTTACACGATCTGAAAAATAAAATATCTAATATTAAAAAGCTTCATGATAGTGTCAATAAAGCTAAAAAAGAAAAACAGGCTGCATCAATTAAAAAGGCTCCTTTAGTTGCAATCGGTTCGTCAACAGGAGGTCCAGCAGCTTTATTAACAATACTTAAGAATATACCTGAAAAAACTAATGCTATTTGGGTAATTATCCAGCACATGGATAATGAATTCAGCCATGGTATGGCACAATGGTTAAATGAACAAACCAGCATCAATATTGAAATAGCAAAAGATAATCAGGTTCCAAAAATGGGTCATGTTTATATGGCTGGTACCAATGACCATCTTATTATTAATAAGACGGGTAGATTTGAATATACAGCAGAACCTGTGGATTACCCTTATCGGCCATCTGTAGATACTTTTTTTGAAAGTGCTCTCAGTCATTGGCCCAATAAATTAATTGGAGTTTTACTCACGGGAATGGGACGAGACGGTGCAAATGGTCTATTATCTTTTTATAACCGTGGAATGCTGACCATTGCACAAGATAAAAAAAGCTGCGCAGTATACGGTATGCCTAAGGCTGCCAGTGAACTTAACGCAGTAACATATGAGCTTGATATAAATAAAATAGCTGCCAAAATCATGAATAACCTGAATTGATTTTTATAAATATTCTATTGCACTGGACCCGCTTAGATCTTTATGTAATTAATACTTTTTTAACAAATGGATGTTTGTACTAAAAGTGACACATGAGTAACGAGATATTACTAATTCAAATAAGACTATTAGAATCATGCTGGTTGATGACCAGCCGATTATCGCCGAAGGCATTAAGCGTATGCTAGCTAGTGAAAATGATATGGAATTAACCTATATCGAAGATCCAGCCCTGGCTATTGAAAGTGCTGTCAATCTGAATGCAACCATCATTTTGCAAGATCTGGTGATGCCAGATGCTGATGGAATGACTTTACTTAGGTTTTATAAAGCCAATCATGAAACACGTGATATACCGGTTATTGTGCTGTCATCTAAGGAAGATCCGGCAACAAAAAGCGAAGCCTTTAGTTATGGCGCCAGTGATTATTTGGTTAAGCTACCGGATGAGATTGAACTCATTGCCCGTATCCGTGCTCACGCTAAAAACTATATTTTACAAAAAGAGCGTGATTCTGCATTCTATGCACTTAGTCAACTAAAGAAACAACTTGAAGCCAGTAATAAACAACTACATAAACTCTCTATGCAAGACGGTCTCACCGGCATTTCAAATCGTCGGCATTTCGACGAACAACTTGAAGCTGATATGGAAGATGCTAAAAAGAACCAGACCCCTGTTACTTTAATCCTTATTGATATAGATTTCTTCAAGTTATTTAATGATAATTACGGACACCAATTGGGTGATGAATGCTTAAAAGAAGTTGCTGCTTTATTAGCCAAGGCCTGTTTTAACCCTCAGGATATGGCTGCTCGTTATGGTGGTGAAGAGTTTGTTGTTTTATTACCGGGCACAATCGAAAAAGAAGCTTTGCAAGTAGTAAAGCGTTTCTCCAGTTTATTAAATAAGGCAAAAATTGAACATAAATTTTCTGAAGCGGCCGATTATATAACTGTCAGTATGGGGATAGCCACCTGCGATAAGGGCTGCGATTATGATGCTAAAAATTTAATTGAAGAAGCTGATAAGGCGCTTTATAGAGCCAAAGAAAATGGGAGAAATCGCTCTGAACTAGCGTCTGAAATTTAAGTGTTCTATTTTATATCCGGGATATTTCGCTAAACTGGCACGCATCTGGTCCCTGCAAGAACTCAGGCAACCTGTACCGGTATCTGGTCACCAGTATGAGTAACCTGGTTCTGCTCATTCAAATAAACCAGTTTGGGTTTAAAATTAACTGCTTCTTTTTGATCTAACTGGGTATAACTACAGATAATAACTCGGTCACCCGGGTTAGCTTTATGAGCTGCAGCACCATTTACAGATATCATGCCGCTACCATCTTCTCCCCGGATAGCATAGGTCGTAAACCGGTTACCATTAGCCAGATTATATATCTGAATTTGTTCATATTCATGAATACCAGCCTCATCCAGAAGCTTTCCGTCAATCGCGCAAGAGCCTTCATACTCTAACTCGGAGAGTGTGACACGTGCTTGATGTAACTTGGCCTTGAGCATGGTTAAATGCATAGATATTCCTGTTCTAACTATATAACTGACGAAACCCTGATTATGATGGAATCAGCGAATTCTATCAAGTTTAGATAATTCTAATATATTACTAAATAGCCTTATAAACCGCTTAATCGATCCGGATATTATCAATTAATCTTACGTCACCTAAGCGCACAGCTGCCAGTACCCTTCTATTACCCGCCTTTTCATCAGTTATACGTAATGTAGAGCCATTTCTAACCGAAACGTATTCAGGGTCGAAACCTGCTGTCTTTAACTCTCTGATGGCCCAAGCCACTACCTCCGCTGTGGACAGGCTATTATTGATTAGCTGTTCAGCTAAATCATTCAATACTCTGTATAACTGTGGGGCTAGTTCTCTCTGGGTTTTAGATAACCGGGAATTTCTCGAACTCATGGCTAAACCATCGGTTTCACGATGGGTCGCAACAGACTTAACTTCAACAGGAATATTTAAATCTTTTACCATTTTACGAATAAGCAATAACTGCTGATAATCTTTCTCACCAAAAAAGGCCTGATACGGCTGCACTAAATTAAACAATTTATTTACAATCGTTGAGACACCATCAAAATGCCCCGGACGACATTCACCTTCAAGCTCCTGAGTAATTTCAGGAACACATACCCTTGTTAACGCCTGCTGATTACCGGCATACATCATGTCATTATCCGGTAAAAACAATAAATCTGTTTTAACGCTCTCTAATTGTTGTTGATCTTCAGCCAAGGTTTTTGGATATGTTTCAAAATCACTAACTTCATCAAATTGCAGAGGATTAACGAAAATACTCACTACAACCTTATCGTTATTTAATTTGGCCTGCTTCACCAACTCAATATGTCCAGCATGCAGATGCCCCATTGTAGGAACAAATCCAACTTGCAGTCTTTCTCGCTGCCATTGTTGTATAACGCTTCTTAAGGATTCAATAGTATTAGAAATTTTCATGTCGTTGATTGCAGAACGGACGTTCTACGAGTTAGTTAAAAGTATGTTCTTGATCTGGAAACTGTTCGTTTTTGACTTCTTCAATATACTGCTCAACTGCTTGTTGTATTGAGCCAGCCTGCTGCATATAATTTTTTGAAAATTTAGGTATATGCCCGGAGGAAACACCTAAAATATCATACAGCACCAGAATTTGACCATCAGTCTGATTTCCAGCACCAATACCAATCACAGGTATACTTGCCTGATCAGTCACCTTTTTCGACAGCGCTTCAGGCACACACTCCAGCAACAGTAGATCTGCACCTGCCTGCTCTAAGATGCGTGCATCTTCGAGCATCTTTTCTGCCTCCAGGGCATCTCGTCCCTGTACTTTATAACCACCTAATTTATGAACTCTTTGCGGCTGTAAGCCTAAATGAGCACAAACAGGAATGCCTAACCGGGTTAGTATTTCAACCAGTTCTTTCTGATCAGCACCACCTTCAAGCTTAACCATATTTGCCCCGCACTCCTTCATAAAGCGTCCGGCATTTTCTACCGCCTGCTGAGTTGAAGCATCTGACATAAATGGCATATCTATAATTAAAAATGCACGTTTCAAACCACGCGATACTACCTGTCCATGATAAATCATATCATCCACAGTAACAGGAATAGTCGAATCAAAACCCTGAATTACCATACCCAGAGAATCACCTACCAGAACCACATCCACTCCCGCGTTATCTAATAATTCGGCAAAACTCACATCATAAGCAGTAAGACAACTAATCTTTTTCTTAGCTGCTTTCATTTCACGAAGTGTGTTTATGGTAACTTTATTTCTTTGTTTGGGCTGTGTGCTCATCTCAATCTCTAATTATAAATAGATCAGATTAATTCTGGTTGAGGGTTATAGTAATGCCTACCACTGGTAATAGATTTCAATCTTTGTAACAACTGCTGATAATCATTTTCATTATTTGCAAAATCAATCTCTGCAGCATTAACAATTAATAAAGGCGCATCGGTATAATGATAAAAAAAATCAACATAAGAATCAGATAATCTTTGTAAATATGCAGCTTCAATTAAACGTTCGTGCTGAATACCTCGATTTTCAATACGCCCTAACAATACCTCAACCGGTGCTTGCAGATAAACCACTAAATCAGGTTCTGGCACATCAATTGTTAACTGATCATATACCTGCTCATATAATTTTAGCTCATCTTCGTCTAAAGTGAGTTCAGCAAATAAACGATCTTTTTCCATTAAAAAATCAGCAATACGCACAGGACTAAACATATCTGCCTGGCGCATCTCCTGCATTTGTCTTGCTCGTTGCAAAAGAAAAAATAACTGAGTAGATAAAGCGGCTGCTCTAGGGTTTTCATAAAAACGTGACATAAAAGGGTTTTCTGCCGCACCCTCTAATAACAGTTCACTACCAAAGCTTTGTGCCAGTTTTTTTGCCAGTGTTGTTTTCCCAACACCAATCGGACCTTCTACAACTATAAAGTCAGGCTTTTCCATCAAACTCACCCATTTTCTCTAATGCCTGATCACTTAAACTTTCTATTAATTTTTTCAATTTACCTTTACCGGGAATTTCGATATCGGATGAAATTTGAGACAGAGGTATCATCACAAAATGTCTATTCTCAATTTCTATATGTGGCACAATCAAACGCTCAGTTTTAATTTGTTGATCACCATACAATAATATATCCAGATCAATTGTCCTCGCGGCCCAGCGTTTTTCTCTGACCCTTCCCTGATCAAGTTCGATATTCTGCAAAGCATTCAAGAAGTTTTCTGCCGTAAGAGAAGTTTCTAATTCTATTACCGCATTCAAATAATCATTCTGCGGCTCATTATCAAGTGTCAGCGCTTTACTTTGATAAATAGATGATAATTGTAAAAGCCTGGTATCAGGTAAATTCGCAATTTTATCTTTTGCATCATTAAGCTGTTTTAATGGTTCATTCAGATTACTACCTAATCCGATATAACAGCGATTTATTATTTTTGATTTATTCACCTGGGCACACTATATCTGGGTAACTACTTTTTTGCAGCGCTCTTCTTTTTACGCGGTTTTGCTTTTGCCGGTTTTAAGAGTATATCCTGCTCCTGAGGCCCCATAGTTTGTATACGAGTCCACCATTCACAACTGTCATCTGTCACTTCACCCGCCTGACTTCTAATACACATGAAATCATATGCCGCACGAAATTTTTTATGCATTAATAATGACTTTGCACGTTTTCCATGTCGAAACATAAAACGATGCTGCATTTGCCATATATCCCGTACAACCATACTAAATCGTTTCGGAATAGTAATCGTCTTTACCTGTTTAGATAAAACCATAGAGCTCGCATTTTGCATTGCAAGTGTCCCAGGCTCACCCGATTGTTTTAGATCTTCAGATAGTTTATCAACGGTTCCCCATAACATGGCTGCAAACAAAAAAGCCGGAGTTACAGGTTTACCCTGATTTATACGCTTATCTGTACTTTCTAGCGCCAGGTGAATGAATGTATCAAAAGTTTCATCACCCTGTTTTAATACATCATCAGCTTGCTTAAATAAATACTGCAATAAATTATATTTACGTAAGAGCTGTAATGATTTCACTCCTTGCCCCGAATGAAATAATTTTAAAACTTCGTCGAATAATCGAGCGGGTGGAATATCACCTAATAAATAACCCAAATCAAAAATAGGTTGTTCTGTATTCGGGTGAATCGAAAAATCCAGTTTTGCCGCAAAACGAATAGCTCGCAACATACGCACCGGATCTTCTCTATATCGCGTTTCCGGATCGCCAATTAATCTAAGTACTTTATTTTTAACATCGTCCATTGCCAGGGTGTAATCAACAATAGAAAAATCAGCAATATCATAATACAGCGCATTAACTGTAAAATCTCTACGCCAGACATCATCCTCTAACTGACCATAAACATTATCTCGTAAAATACGTCCACTATCATCATGAGCCCGGTCTAAATCGCTGTTTATATTATTCTGCTTTTCATCAGCCTGTGAGGCTCTGAATGTTGCAACCTCAATAATTTCACGCCCAAAAAACACATGAGCCAGACGGAAGCGTCGACCAATTAAACGGCTATTACTAAATAATTTTTTTACATCTTCGGGAAGCGCATCAGTGGCAATATCAAAGTCTTTTGGCGCATGTCCCAGCAATAAGTCTCGTACAGCTCCACCTACTAACATGGCGCGATAGCCCGCTTTATGCAGGCGATATAAAACCTTCAATGCAGTATCGTCGATATTATCCCGGGAAACAGCGTGTTCGGGACGAGAGATTATTGTAGGCTGGGTGATATGCGCAATCTTTTAGTTAATTTTATTCAAAGTGATATTAACATAAGAATAGAGAAGTCTTAAGCCTTAAGCTTACTCTCCCTAAGGGAGAGTAATATAAACTTAAGGCGATGACTGGCAGTTTTTGTTACAGATCGTATCCACGCTCTTCATGAAGTGCGATATCAAGCCCTTCAATTTCTTCTTCTTCAGATACCCGTAATCCAATCATGGCATCAATCACTTTAAGAATGATCCAGGTTACAACTGCGGTAAATACGATAGTAGCGACTACGCCTATAAATTGCACCTTAAGCTGGCCAGCCATAGAACTTATTCCATCTGCAAAACCATATCCGCTGAAAACGCCTAAACTCGTAGCTGAAAACACACCCGCCAGCAAAGTACCTAAAATACCACCAACACCATGCACCGGGAATACATCTAACGAATCATCTATCTTCAATACACGTTTAATATATTGAGTCGCAGTGAAACAAACGCCACCGGCCAGTAACCCGATAATCAATGCACCACCAGGACCAACGAAACCCGAAGCCGGAGTAATTGTACCTAAACCCGCAACCATACCCGTAACAACGCCTAAAGCACTAGGTTTACCAAAACGAACCCACTCAATAACCATCCACGTCATTGCGCCTGTTGCTGCCGATATATGTGTCACCAGCATCGCCATGGAAGCATCACCATTAGCTGCCAGGGCACTGCCACCGTTGAATCCAAACCAGCCAACCCAGAGCATACCGGCGCCGGCAATAGTCATTGTCATATTATGGGGCATGATCATTGACCCGGGAAAGCCACGACGCGGACCGATTACAATCGCTGCAACTAATGCCGCTACACCAGCCGTAATATGAACAACAATACCACCGGCAAAATCATATAATCCCATTTTAGCTAACCAGCCACCACCCCATACCCAATGGGCTACGGGTACATATACTAAAACAAGCCATACCGCACTAAATAGCAGCATAGCTGAGAACTTCATGCGTTCAGCAAAGGCTCCAATAATTAATGCTGGTGTAATAATGGCAAATGTCATTTGAAATAACATAAACAAAGACTCGGGAATCGAACCGGATAAACTATCACGCCCAATATCAGCCATCATCACGTGACTAAAATCACCAATCCAGTCATTTCCTTCACCAAAAGCCAGGCTATAACCAAACACCAACCAGATAATTGACACAACACCCGCAATTGAAAAGCACTGCATCAATACCGATAGAACATTACGAGACCGAACGAGCCCCCCATAAAACATAGCCAGACCGGGTAATGTCATCAATAAAACCAGTGCCGTTGCGGCCATAATCCAGCCAGTATCTGCACCATTTAAAGTATCTTCTGCAAATGCTGTAACAGGTAATAAAACCAGCAAACAGGCATAAATTAGTTTTGTAGTTGTTTTTATCATCTTTTAATAATTCCCAAAATCTAGCTATTACTCTATATTTTTAATTAATTTTTAACTATCTCTAGATAGCGTCTTCACCCGATTCACCGGTTCTAATTCGTATTACTTGCTCAAGTGGACTGACGAAGATTTTGCCATCTCCTATTTTCCCCGTATTAGCTGCATCTCGAACCGCATCAATTACCTGTTCCACATTATCGGCCTTAACTGCAATCTCGATTTTTACTTTGGGTAAAAAATCAACCACATACTCAGCTCCACGGTATAACTCGGTATGGCCTTTTTGTCTGCCAAAACCTTTCACTTCTGTGACTGTGATACCTTGAACACCAATTTGTGCAAGTGCTTCACGCACTTCATCCAGCTTAAACGGCTTAATGATCGCTGTTACCATTTTCATAATTTGCCCTTATTTATTACTAATTAGTTGACGCACCAAAATATGGCGATTATTGCACCATATTTACGCAAATGCACCCTGAGTTATCATAAATACTGAAGAATAGATCGCTTTATACAAGCAAGGAACATTAACCTCACCATAAAACTCAACTATATATTTGATAATAATGGCTATATTTTAATAAAAAGTTAAATTAGAGTTTCTAAAAGAACAAACTGATACCGGGTAAATGTAGTGAAACTTTACCCGATAATGTACAAAAACAAGCCAATTAAGAGATATTAAGGAATGGCATTAGAAATACCATTAAAAATGATAAGCTGTACCAATTGTATAATTTAAGCCCGTAAAATCTAATTCAAGATTGGTAAATGAAAAGTCAAATGAGTGGCTCTCAACGTTAAACTTAAATTCAATATTTTTATCCAGGGCATAACTAACACCAAAACCTAATAATATTGCAGATGAGTTATCCGTAAGAGAAGCAGCTACAACATTTTCAAAGTCATCTATAGAACTGACCGGCAGCACTGCTGGAAGATCAGCTGAAAGATGCACATAATCCATATCCCAAACTGAAAATCCTAACCGTCCATTAAACGCCCAATTATTTTGAACTGGCCAAACACCCACAAACGCTGCATATATATATTTAGTTTCATAGGACTCTACTACGGCTCTATCCGGATCAGAAAGAGTATTGATTCTAAATTCAGCCAGATCTTCAATTTCCGTATTTTGTGCATAACCAACTTCGAAAAATATATCTCTAGCCAATTTATAGCCTGCATATACAGAATAAGTTAAGTCATCAGAATCAGGCAACTCATAATCATTAAGAGATGAAACTGTTGAGCCCGTTGCTGGGCTTGTATCCAAAACAGTAAAATCACCACTTTGACTCATTATTCCAGCATTTAAACCAACATAGAAATTAGTTGCTGAAGCAGGTTTAACTAATACTAATAAAAAAACAATATAAAATAATCGGAACTTCATAACTGACACAAATCCTGTAATAACTTAAATAACCCAATTTACTAATCATAAATATTACACTAGGATTCTATTTTTATATATATATTCAATAGAATTGAGAGAATCATCACATTTCCCACTTAAGTTGTTTGAATTAAGGTAAATTGCGTCATTTAATGAAACCTTAAGGGAAAATAAACTAAAATACATTAATTGCAGGAAAACTGCGATCAATAAGTATTCCCTTATATTGTTACTTTTGGAGAAGTTTGGTGTTAAATCAGTTCAATAAATTTGTTTCTATCATTGCTCTACTAATAATCACATTTTCTACACCCTCATTTGCACAGAAGGCCCCGGACTTCATACTGAATGGTGACAAGGGTAAAATTAAATTATCTGCATACAAAAACAAAGTCGTTTACATTGACTTCTGGGCATCATGGTGTAAACCATGTAGAAAGTCGTTTACATTTATGAACGAAATGCAGGATCGTTATGGAAAGAAAGGTTTTAAGATTATAGCTATCAATCTTGACACTGAACGCGCTGCAGCAACCTCTTTTTTAAAAAAACACCCTGCAAATTTCACTATCGCTTACGATGAAAAAGGTAAAACACCTGGCTTATACAAATTAAAGGTCATGCCTACATCTTACTTAATTGATCGTAGAGGAAACCTTATAAATATTCACAAAGGTTTTAAAGAAGGGCAAACAGATAAGCTTGAAAAGAAAATAATTCAAGCACTTAACAAGAAGTAAACAATAAAAGAATCTATTTATTATGAAACTAATAATTACACTAACAGCTGGTCTGGGTCTTGTTTTAACCCTCAGTGGCTGCTCATTTTATAATTCAGCCGGTGAAGCCTTTACCATGGAAAACGTAGAACCATGGCAACGCGATGTCCTTGCACAAGATGACATGCAACTTGACCCTGATGGTATGCGTACCTTTGCTGACGAGCATATTTATTTTAGTAAAGAAGCCTCTACCGGTGGTCGTGGTGTTGGCGGCGGCGGATGTGGTTGTAATTAAAAATTATGAATAATATTAAAAGTAAATTATCAATTGCCACCTGTACATTATTAGGTGGCACAGCTCAACAAGCTAATGCTATTGAGAACTCGTGGGATCTGGATTCATCATTTCTTTATTATGGTGAAGCTGATGACAGGGTAACCGTTCAAAAAGCCATGGCATTTTTAACCGGTGACATCAGCGCAGAGGACACGGTTAATGTAAACCTTGTATTAGACACTATGTCAGGTGCAACACCTACAGGCGCCGTTCGCAGTAAAAATTCCAGTGTATCATTCTCCAGTGCATCAGGGGCAGGAAGCTCAACTGTTGACGGGGCTTCCGTCGACCGGGTACATTTTAGTGATACGCGTTTGGGCATTGCTCTTAGTTGGGCGCATAATCAGGACAGACTAACAACGCTCACCTATGGCGGTAGCTTATCAGTAGAAAAAGACTATCAGTCTTATGGTGCAAGTTTTAATTACAGCTTAGACACTGAAGACAGGCTGACAACCTATACTGCGGGTTTTGCCGGTTCTTACGATGAAATTTATCGAAAAACTGACGGTACACCAGAGCCACTATCCCGAGTCGAGGATGCGAGCATATTTTCTAACGGAGAAAGATATGCTTATGACTTTATACTTGGTGTATCAAAAGTACTAAACAGAAAAACTATTGCACAGTTAAATTACACTGTTTCATACTCTGACGGTTACCATACAGACCCTTACAAAGTGATTTCTGAAGTAAACCTGGTTCAGGACACAACCACTGGTGAATTCGCCTGGGCTGAATTAGACCGTTATTACGAAGCTCGCCCTGATAGTCGACTACGTCATGCAATATTTACCTCTATGGCGCACCAGTATGGCGAATCAGGTGAAACAGTACATGCCTCATATCGTTTCTATACTGATGATTGGGGAATAGCTTCGAATACCATTGATTTAACTCACCGCACGCCACTTTCTGCGAGTAGTTATATCGAGCCCCATTTCCGTTACTATAGTTCTTCTGCAGCTGATTTTTTTATACACAGCTTTAATAATGAAGATGTATCTACACCTATCGTATTACCTCAATATGCTAGCTCTGATTATCGACTCGATGAAAGCGTAGGTATAACGACAGGTATTGAGTACGGTATGAAGTTATCTGGTGGCAACTTCAGAACACGCCTTGAGTTTATTAACTGGCAATATGAAGAAGCCGAATACGATGAAACGAAAGCTCTGGTTTTTCAAGTTAGCTACCAGAAGTTATTTGATTAAAATATAAACATTTAATCATTCGAATCAGCGCCCCGTATTTCTCACCTGCTGAGTGAGTATTCTCCAGGTGTCGGAGCCTTAAATCAGGCTCCGACACTCTACATGATCTAGTAACTTTTTTATTACTTAGCATCATATTCTAGATAAATTCCATTATTAATAGTATCTTCTATAACTCCTACTGAATTTAACCGGTACCCCTCGTGATAGAGCCCGTGACACAACCAACTATCGAGATAAAACAGAACTACAGCATTGGGCGCTTTGAAGCAATGGCCTGCCCTTGCGAGATACTTGTTGAGTCTATAGATAAAAAATTAATTAAAGAGCTCACAAAACTTGCTTATCTAGAAGCAAAACGTATTGAGCAAAAATTCAGTCGTTATACAAATGATAATATCATTTATAAAATAAACAATTCTAAAGGTAACCCAATATCAGTTGATGATGAAACAGCTCTCATGCTCGATTTTGCTAACCAGTGTTACGAATTAAGTGATGGTAAATTTGATATTACTTCAGGCGTATTACGAAAAATATGGAAGTTTGATGGCAGTGATAATATACCTGCCGATAAAGAAGTTAATTTATTAAAAACGAATATTGGCTGGCATAAAGTTAAATGGGATCGCCCCATAATTAACCTACCTGCAGATATGGAAATTGACCTTGGCGGCATAGGAAAAGAGTACGCTGTTGATTCCACTGTTAAAATTTTAAAAGAATATACCGATAAAAGTTTTCTGGTTAATTTTGGCGGTGATATTGCCTGCCCAATACCAAAAGAAGATAATTTACCCTGGTATATTGGACTAGATGACCCCTCTCATACCGGTGAAAAATCTGTTGGGCAAATTGCTTTATATCAGGGCGGACTTGCCACAAGTGGTGACGCCCGACGATTTTTATTAAAAGAAGGTAAACGTTACAGTCATATACTTGACCCATTGACAGCTTATCCCGTTCCCGATGCACCTCGTTCAGTAACAGTTATTTCAAACTCGTGTATTGAGGCGGGTATGCTTTCAACTTTTGCTATGTTACAGGGTAAAGATGCAAATGACTTTTTAAAAGCACAAGATGTTAAATACTGGTGCGTGCCTTAAGTCAGTGAATTAAAGCTACTGAATAGAAGCGGAAAAACATAAACAGACAAACTACAGACAATAAAAAACCTGCTTAAAGCAGGTTTTTTATTGTCTCATAAAGGACAGTCTAAATATTAAAACAACGTAGGTTCACCCGCCACTGTTTCATCAATTATAGAATCACCAGCTGGATTCATATCCGCATCGGCTGTCAAAACTTCCGGGTTTTGCACACCAAAATATGAATAAACTGTTGAACCAATAGACATAGGCTCTGCTTCATAACTATCTGTTGTCGGTCTTGTAAACTGTCTATTTTGTCCTGTATTACCAAAACGTTCAGTTTTACCAACCACTTTACCTAATGCTCCAGCAGGTCTAATTGCTGAACCACCAATCGTAAACAAATTCTGATTATTACCATGATCCCAGCCCATAGAACCATTTAAATTAACATTTCGACCGAAGTCGCCATGCACATTGATTATAATATTATCTGTTGCTAACGGGCTACCGTTTATATCATTACGAGTGCCTAATCTAATATGTTTAGCAGCGACTCTCAATACCGTCATTAACTGAGTCATACGATCTTCATATTTCTCAATAGCGTTATCGTGATCATCCCAACCACCTAAACCACCACCCACTGTTATATACAGTGTATCGGGATTTTGCATTGCCAGAGTTACGGCTGCTTTAACACGAGATGAATACCTATTGTTGTTTGGATAAACCAGCCTGCCAGATGTGCCATCACGATCAGGGTCGTTTACATCAGCAATTGCTGGTAACAAATTTGGGTCGTCATTATTTGTTTTAAGGCCGTCAATTCTTGCTTGAAGATTTTTACGGTTAGTAAAACCATCAGCCACTTTTTGAAAACGACTATTTGTAGCGGGTGCGATTTTATCAACAAGTGCTTCAATTGCCGCTTCGTTACCTATGCCTGAGCTTCTTGCGTAAGGGTTATCAAAATTGGTGTCTAAACTAATGCCTCTCATTTGCAAAGGTAAGTTCACACTATTTGCAGAACCATCTACAGCAAAACCAGAGCTCTCTCCTTCAAAAGATACAAAAGGCAGAACCATTTCTTCTAGTTGACGACCATTAAGTAATGCACCGCCGTCTAGTTGAGCTTTATTTGCAAATAAAACAGAAGCGAGTGTAGTACCTACACCACCACTCATTTCTATATCCAGATTACTTTTCTGGCTCGATAAAATACTATTTCTATGAGCACGCGTATTAGCTTTACGTCGATTAATGGTTCTATACACACTCAAATCTGATGAAGCTAGCATATCTTCCATTGCCAGACCACCTGCATCTTTCCAGAAACCATTTGGTGTAATCTGTCCTGCTGCAGTTGGATCTGTGATATCCATATTCATAAGAATATCACCCCTAACTCCTTCATACGGATTTTGCGAATTAGCGCTAATATCAGCGATATTTGTTAAGTTAGCCGATAACTCAGATGGCCCACCATACAGGAAGACATTAATGACCTGAGGTAAAACAGCTGGTGCCACAAAGTTAGCATCCTGAACTACGCCAGCTGCACTGGCACTTTTAATAAAAGCACTGTTATTAAAAACTGAGGGAGCTGCTAATGTTGCACCTAGTGCACCCATGGATTTGATAAATTTTCTACGTTTCATGGTCATACTCCACTAATTAGCTTTCATGTAATAATAAAATTCAGGTAATCTTGTCATGTAATCGAACGCTATTTGCGCGATTTCATCATGTCGACCATCTCGAATAACCATGACACCATTATCATCTTCTAGATAATTCGCTGTTGTATACAATGTTATAAGATCCGTTTTTTCAATATTAGATGCATTTCGTTGTAAACCCGTCATGAAAATATAATCTATATAATCATCTAAACTCAAGCCAGTAACACGATCCGCTCGTTCTTCTAACTTCGCCATACGATTAACTTCATATTGACGAATGATTTTAGCCTGATCAGTTGCATCATCAGCTAATGCTACAGTTAGATCGTCATCGCTAGGGTTTAAACCAAGCCCTGTTGACCAACGACATCTAGCATTACCCGAACTATCTTCATCACTACAGGTAGTACCGCCACCTGCACCTAATATTAGTTGCTCACGTACACCTTTATGATAATTTGCAAAACTAAGCGAATCAAGAGGCACGCCTGTAAACCGACCTAACTTCAGTGACATGATTGGCCAGCCCATTTGTTTGAGGCTTAAGTCATCGAGGTCGCTTGCCATATCTTCTAGTACATCGCGATAAGGCCTCCAGTCCATTTGATGAGATAAAGAATAGAAAGTCTCTTCAACTGATTTAGGACGCTCATTATTTAACAGGTAGTCTTTACTAAACAATATACTTACGAAAATATCCTGAAAGGTCGTTGGCGAATCGGATAAAATTGTTTTAACAATCTCCGCTCTCTCTTCACCCGTTTTCGTAAAGAAAAAATACTCAACAATTGAAGTTGTAATTCTTGGCATCACCAATGGATGATTGGCCACTACATCATAAAAGTCACTACAGGTCGTTACAAATGTATCTAATACATACTGAGGTTCTGTATTAGCAAAACCATTTGAGATTAACTCATAACCTGCATCTTCATCGGTAAGGTATAGATTTTTACAGGCTATCGATGCTCTTGGAACATCTGCATCACGGTCAAACAGGCCAAGATAAATCTCGATCATTTCACGTGTATTATCTTCAGGAGAACGGAATCGCCTCCAGTTTTCCTGACTATGTTGATGCCTTGAAATTATCTGACTAACTGTTTTGTTAGCACGTAAATCTTCTCTCAACTTATCAAACACCTTTTGCACATCACGAACTGTTGTACTATCTATCTCTTCAGCAGGAGAGAATAAAATAGTATTAGCCAGAACGTAGGCAATCCAGTTGTCTAATGTGTCTTTACTTAGAGGATATTGATAAATACGACTTAGGGGAAGAACCTTAGGCCAGGTAGCATCATCACTGCTATCATTAAAATCAATTTGAAATAGTGAATTGTTACCATCATCGTCAGGATCAGTAATGATTAAATCATTCTCAATCACAGCTGCTTGTGTTAATTCTGTCGCTAATGCCACCTTAGAATCAAAAAGCAAATTAGCCCCAGATTTAAGCGTTTTGTTATCCATGCCATTTGAAATATCAAAAAACTCATCAACTGGCATACCTTTGAACACGGTACCCAGCAATTTATTAGCAACCTGATATTTCTGCTCATTCGTTAAAGCATCATATTCTGCTTTGGTTAACTCACCGGAATATGTTTTAACGGCTTCACTGGAATTCCCGGAAGGTGTGTCAGCTGAGCACCCCCATAAGAACGCGGATGTAAGCAAAATTAATGCTAAAGGCTTTAAGTTATGCATGAGCCTGAACCTCTTGTTGTTTTGGCCAGCCCACAACTTTGGATATAAAATACTAAACAAACCTGGGGGCATATAATTATTTCTGACTACAGTATATGCATCAAAGGCTTTTGAAAATGTGAGTGAATTAACAGTTAGAATAGAAACTAAAATTTAGTCTGAACTTTCGGGGCTTATCAGTCACCCAAACGGGTTATTTACGGGATATAGACCACAATAATGACTTTTATCAACCTATCATATTGCTAATTAAATCAATACGTTACTTTATCAAGTATAAGCTACTTTATGTTTTTATACAAAATTCTGGAATAAATAAAAAAGACACTATACCGAAAAGTTTTCCGTCATTTAAAAGGCTTTTTTAGTGATTTTTTTACACTTAAATTTGAATCTCGAAACACCATATGACGGACGGTCTATTTATGCAGCCAGGCTGTAATTTATATTTATATAAATATAAGAGACATGAATCATTAATTCGTCTTCAGCTATTTTGCTTTCTTTATTCTACTAAATATAATCTCTTCGACTGTAAATTAGCCAGCTATTTTCAGAGTAAATCCGAATACAGATTTTACTAATTAATCCTCATCTAACTTTGCGGGCGTTTAAAACGAACTATCTGCCTGCGCTGTTTCTTACTAGGGCGCTTTTCTGTAAACGGGGTATTTGCATTAAGAATTTTTAATGTTTGTGCCAGCTCTTTACGTTTATGAATGCTTTCTTCACTTTCTTTATATAAAAGTTGAGCCTCAGATGCCGGACGTCTGTTTTTATTTAACGCTTCAACAGTTATGTTAAATTCGTATTGGCCGCGGGTAATTTGTAACCTGTCACCGGACTTAATATTTCGTGAAGGTTTCACTCTATCGCCATTCAGGTGAACCTTACCGCCGCTTACTGCTTCTGCAGCTAATGAACGTGTTTTATAGAATCGCGCAGCCCATAACCATTTATCTAACCTTTGCTGGCCATCAACGTCCATTATTTTCGTTTTTTCTAGAGAAATAGATAAGAGGAGCTAATAATATAAGCCACAACACTGAACCAAAGAAGTAACTCTTTTTATCATCCTGTGCACTATCAAATACGCCATCTGCCGATTCAATACTCTTCAAACGGCTTGCTTCATCAGCCAGATGGGCTGCATCGCCCTGATTTAAAGCGAGTGCTTCCTTTTGACTCTTAATATCAATACCACCTCGATTAACCTTAACAAACAGGCCTTTACTATTTACATCGAGGCTGCCATCACAACCATGTTGCTGTAAAACTCTAATTGCGTATTCTGTTCCACGCACACCAACGGTGGCTAATGGCGTATTCATTTCATATACATCATCAGCCATTTTACCAATTGTGCCGGTAATTTTTTTCACACTCCCTTTTATCAGGTAGATAACACTACGGTTTCCACCTCGTAATAACTGATAATCTTCTATCAACATTTCACTATTACAACGCAGGTCAATTTTAGCCTCGTCAATCATGTTTAATCGAATAAAGCCCTTAACACCAGTGAAAACTCTATCACCTACGAAAATTTCACTTCCTATATCAAGATCTCGTTTTTTATTTTTCTTTGAAATAACAAAGGTTTTACCCCTGTTTTTAATAACCTGGCCAACTGCCTGAATTTTTTTGAATGCTACGACCTTATTCGATGACTTAGATTTAAAGCTAGATGAGTTAGCGGGTAATTCAATCCGCTCCCCTGCCTGAATTTTTGTCGCATCAGCACCAATAAATGCATGAGGATTTTTTTTCACTACATTTTTAATAATAGCCGGCCACTGCGCCTTATCTTCTGGGTACAGGATTTTAACAATACTAAAAATACTCTGCCCTGGCTGCACATATAAGTAACGTTTTTGAGCATTGAATTTACCCGAGGCAAAAGCACTAAATGATAACAACAGGCACATTATAAGCATGCTAGATATAGCGGGTTTTATAAAAGCAGATAGATTAGGAGAATTAGGCATTTTCGCAGGTTAGTTAGGCCCACTTCCCTGTAAGTGTTTAATTAAATTATGGAAATTATAGTAGTTTAATAACCAATTAACACCTAATCTTCTGTTTAATCTTAATATTGATAACTGGTAAACAAAAAACGCCCTCCCTATAAAGGGTGAGCGCTTTTAAGTTTATGGAACCTGCCTCCCCAAATTAATGCTGAGATCTGTTTCCTATTGTGATGAATGCTCTATTTATTTAACATCTCATTAACACGCTTCACATAAGCTGCTGGATCCTCTAACTGCCCACCCTCCGCTAGCATTGCCTGATCAAACAAAATATGTGACCAGTTTTCAAATGCATCCTGATCACCCATATCTTTTAATTGCTTAATCAGTTCATGCTCAGGGTTAATCTCAAGTATAGGCTGGCTCGGAGGCACTTCCTGACCTGCAGCGCGCATAATTTGCTGCATCTGCATTCCCATATCATTTGAGTCAAGTACCAGACAAGAAGGCGAATCCGTCAAACGATGCGTTATACGCACCTCTTTGGTTTTATCAGTTAGCTTTTCTTTCATAAGCTCAACTACACCTTTCATATCACCTTCAGCTTTTTCCTGAGCTTGCTTTTCTTCCTCATCTTCAAAGCTGCCCAGATCCAGGTCACCTTTTGCAATGTTTTGCATAGGTTTGCCTTCAAAATCAGTCAAATGCTGCACTAACCATTCATCTATACGGTCTGATAATAATAAGACCTCCAGTCCTTTACCTTTAAATACTTCTAAATGAGGGCTGTTTTTTGCAGATACATGGCTATCAGATGTAATGTAATAAATCTGATCCTGACCTTCTTTCATGCGGCCAATGTAGTCTTCCAAAGAAACCGTCTGCTCTGCACTACCTGTTTCAGTTGTCGCGAAGCGGAATAATTTTGCTACTCTCTCTTTATTAGCAAAATCTTCGATAGGGCCTTCTTTCATTACATTACCAAATGCTTTCCAGAAGCTTGCATATTGCTCTGTATCATTCTTGGCCATTTTTTCAAGTAAACCTAACACCTTCTTAACAGATGCTGACTTGATTTTATCAATCACTTTATTGTGCTGTAATATTTCACGAGACACATTTAATGGCAGGTCATCTGAATCAATAACGCCGCGAACAAAACGTAAATACTGCGGCATTAGGTGATCAGTATCATCCATAATAAATACACGTTTTACGTATAATTTAATACCCTGTTTACGATCACGCTCATACATATCAAAGGGCGCTTTTTTAGGTATAAATAATAGAGAAGTATATGACTGACTACCTTCTACCTTGTTATGACTCCATTTCAATGGCTCTTCAAAATCATGAGCTATGTGTTTATAAAATTCAGTGTACTCTTCATCTTTAATCTCACTCTTTGAACGAGTCCATAACGCAGAAGCCTTATTAACCACTTCATTCTCAGGAACAACAACCTCATCCTTTGTTTCTTCACCTTCAGCTACCGGTTCTGGCTCTTTAGGCATAGTTATAGGCAAGGAAATATGATCAGAATAGGTATGAATGATGGTCTTTAAACGCCAGCTATCAAGAAACTCTTCTTCGCCTTCACGAATATGTAAAATAATTTCTGTACCGCGTGAATCTTTCTCAATTGTTTCCAGTGTGAAGTTGCCTTCACCCTCAGACTCCCATAACACAGCCTGATTTGCATCCTGATCTGCACGACGAGATTTAACTGTTACTTTATCCGCAACAATGAAAGTAGAGTAAAAACCTACACCAAACTGACCAATCATATGAGAATCTTTAACCTGATCACCGGTTAACGAATCAATATATTTTTTGGTGCCTGAGTTAGCGATAGTACCAATATTTTCAACCACTTCTTCACGGGACATACCAATGCCGTTATCTGTGATGGTTAATGTTTTTGCATCTTTATCAAACTCAATATGGATATTAAGTTCAGAATCACCAGCATATAAGTCATCATTACCTAATGCTTCAAAACGTAGTTTATCGCAAGCATCTGATGCATTAGAAATAAGTTCACGTAGGAAAATTTCTTTACTAGAGTAAAGAGAGTGAATCATCAGTTTTAGCAACTGTTTCACTTCTGCCTGGAATTCAAGGGTTTCTTTATAGGCTTCGACGCTCATTGGGCTCTCCGGTAAATCATTGAAAATAAAATATAAAATCTGTATCCACAGATGGGGTGCCTAAGGCAGATTTCAACCCCTTAATGTAATTGAAACGTCTCTTTTTTAAGTGTAAAACAACATAATATCTATAGCTGGTGGCTACAGCCCTATAATGACTGGCGTTTTAACTGTAACGACTGTAAACGCTGCCGAATAACAGCTTTACGGGCGGTATTCTCTGTAATTTTCAATAAATGAATATATCGCTGTCTGGCATCATCATATAACTTAGCCCCAACCAGACTCTCAGCCGCCCTGAATGTAGCTGTGTGATACCAGGGATCATATATATTTTCAGGAGATTTGGCTGATTTCAAAAACAAAAATGCTGCTTTTTCAAACCGCTTCAAACCGTGATAAGACTCGGCTTTCCAGAACATCAGTTCTCTGTTCAGACGCACATCACTCACCAGTCCCTGTAACTGGTTAAATAAACTCAGAGACAACTGATATTGTTCAACCGCCTGTAAATCAAAGACGACCTGTAAATATTTATCTGCCTGTAACGATTCAATTTCTTCATTTTTCAACATGTCACTTAATACGTCAGCTCCCTGTTTAAATGAACCACTTAATATCAACACCCTCGCCCTGCGTAAATTCCAGTCAAACTGTGGTTGATCTTCAGGAGGCTGCTTTAAATCAGCCATTAACCTTGCTGCCGCTTTAACATTAGATTTCGATAAATTAAAATCAATCAATCTATAACGTACATCAGGCACTACATCTGAAATTTTTGAAATATATTTAGAATCGGTAAATAACAGGTTAACCAGCTCCAAAGGCTGCTGATTAATATCCATTAACTTCACTAGCTGCTTCATAGCTAGTTCACGATGTTGTATTTGATTTGCTTTCAGGGATAAAACGGCGAATAAAGACTTAGCGGTCAAAGGGTCTGATTGAAATAAATTACTTGCCAGAGCATACCAGCTAACATCGTTACCTTTTAACAGACCTTTTCTATTTGCGGCAAGATAACCTTTTTTCAAATAAAGCCCCCACAACGTATCTGCATCTATACGTATGCCACCTATCTGAATTAATGAATCAGAGATTTTTTGCGTGTCTTCTGAAAGCAGAATTTCTAATAATAAAATTGATTGATCAATATCGTCTGCCGCCACTGCAGAAACCAACGCCACATATTGAAATAAACTTTTACGTTTATCATTCTCTTCAATAGATGCTAAAACAAGCTGCGCACTATCGAGCGCATTCAGAGGGGAAATCATTCTGGCATTTATTTTTGCTAATAAAACGAGCGACTGCGCCTCTGGTGTTTTAATTTTTTTTAATAATGAAATAGCTTCATCATATTGCTTTAATCGAATCAACAATTCGGCCTGTAACTGTAACCAGCTAACACCGTCCTCATTTTGCAGCTCACCATAATCCTGCTGGTATCGCCGCATGGCAATTTGAGCATCAGTTATTTGCGACTGGTTCAAATATATCTGAATAATAATTCGTCGCCAGGCTGCATATGTATTAGCCCGTACCAGACTACTTGCGTTCCATAATAATAAACGTGTTTTTGTCAGTGCCTCAGAATATTTTTTTAACTCTATTAATGCCTGTAACTGCGCTGTCAAAAACCAGTTTCTATCTGCCGTGGCAATTTTAAAACTCTTAAGATTTTCAAGCTGTGAACTAATACGTTGATCAACGGTACTCCACTGACGCATGTATTTTAAAAGTGAAATGTGTTTCTGTTCCCAGTACAGCCATTCTAGTGGCGCTTTTTTATCAAATTGAGGCTGTTCTCTTTTAATATAACTTAATGCGAGGCCAGGAACATGTAAAGCAACAAGCTCATCAATATTGTTAAAATGAATGGTTCTTTGGGCCTGGTTTTTTTCTTCTAACTGATTGTTATTTTCATCAGCATATAAAGGCCGAATGAATAAACTAAACATGAAAAATGCTGTAATTAGATATTTCATACTGGAAGGTATTATCAATTTATCCTGGCGCTTATTTAGACGCTCAATTTAACTGGTTATTTAGAGAGTCATCTCTGATTTCTGTACATCTGAAGACGCAATCGTTATGTTCACACTATCTGTAACCAGTATATGAGGCTAGTTAATAAGTTGCCATAAAAAAAGGGGTGCCTAAGCACCCCTTTCTTACTGTTTGCTAAAAAAAGCAAAAGTATCTTATAACTTTTCTTTAATACGAGCCGCCTTACCAGTAAGACCTCGTAGATAGTAAAGCTTGGCACGACGCACTTTACCCTGACGCTTAACTTCAATACCGCTGATCATTGGGCTGTGAGTCTGGAACACACGCTCAACACCTTCACCGTTAGAAATTTTACGAACTGTGAATGCTGAGTTCAAACCACGATTACGCTTAGCAATTACAACACCTTCAAATGCCTGTAAACGCTCACGGTCGCCTTCTTTAACTTTAACTTGTACTATAACGGTATCACCAGACGAAAACGCTGGGATATCTTTGTTCAACTGCTCCGCTTCAAGCTGCGCGATGATGTTACTCATGGTCTTACTCCACCAATGTATGTATATATTAAATTCTTTTAAGAATTGTTATTTTCCTGTTTAAAGGCGTCTAACAACTGCTTTTGTTCATCTGTCAGGTTTAAGGCTTCAATTAAATCTGGTCGCCTTAACCAACTTCGTCCCAGACTCTGCTGTAATCGCCACCGATCAATATCACGGTGATTTCCACTAAGCAGCACCTGAGGCACCGTTCGGCCATCAATCTCTTCTGGCCGTGTGTAATGCGGGCAATCTAGTAAACCCTGCATAAACGAATCTTCTTTAGCTGAATTCTCATCTCCTAATACACCGGGAATCATTCTAGCTATTGCGTCTATCAGAACTAATGCGGGTAATTCACCACCGCTTAGTACGTAATCCCCTATTGACCATTCCTCATCAACATGGGTTTCGATAATACGCTCATCAATACCTTCATAGCGACCGGCGATTAATATCAAACCAGGTTGCTCTGCAAGCCTAACAACATCCTGTTGAGTGACTCTTTTGCCCTGTGGGCTCATATAAATAACACGACTATTAAACCCGTTATTCTGGGCTTTTAACTTCGCATCTTCGATTGCTAACTTAAGTGGCTGCACTTTCATTAACATGCCTGGGCCACCGCCGTATGGGCGATCATCGACGGTGCGATGTTTATCTTTTGTATAGTCTCTTGGATTCCAGCTATTTAACTGAAGCTGGCCATTTTTTATCGCCCTGCCCAGAACACCAACATTCGCAACGCTTTCTACCATTTCTGGGAATAGTGTTACGACATCAAATCTCATGTTTTCTAAATCTCTGGCTTAAAACTCCGGATCCCAGTCAACAGTAATCTGCTCTGTTGAAAGGTCTACATCTGTAATAGCATGTCCGATGGTAAAAGGAATTAATCTCTCCCTGTCACCTCGAACTACCAGTACATCATTAGCACCGGTCTCTAACATGTGATGAACCTTACCTAACTCTACGCCTTCTGTGGTAACCACATTCAGGCCTGTGAGCTGGTGCCAGTAGTATTCACCCTGCTGTAATTTATCCAGCTGTTTGGGATGAATCGCTATTTCATCACCCTGATAAAGCATTGCTTCATCCCGGTCGTCTAATCCGACTATTTTAGCAACGATCGTTTTACCCTGACGTTTTCCGCCAGCAAGCTCTACTTCGCGCCATTTACCCTGGTGTTTTATTTGCCAGGTGCCGTATTTGACTATTTTGTCTCTCGGGTCGGTAAATGAGTGTACCTTTACCCAACCCTTCACACCAAAAACGCCGGATATATTACCCAGCGAAATTAGTCGATTTCCATCAGACCCATCGATTGTAGCCTGCTCAGCCATTAGCTTGCCTGCAATACAACCAGAAAGATCTTAAACAGCAGTTGCTTTACGCGCTTGCTTAACCAGTGTTGCAACACGGTCAGACGTACCTGCACCCTGGCCAACCCAGTGATCAATACGATCAAGGCTGATTTCAAGGTTCTTTTCAGCACCTTTAGCCATAGGGTTGAAGTAACCTACACGTTCGATGTAACGACCGTCACGAGGCATACGTGAATCAGTTACAACTACATGATAAAAAGGCTTTTTCTTAGCGCCGCCGCGTGATAAACGAATCGTTACCATTATTATCTATCTCAAAATTAGTTAATCTGTGTCCGCAATATGACCCAAAACGTAAGCAAGGGGTCACGGGAGAGGCGGGATTTTAGTGGTTTTTGATGATGTTAGCAAGTGCTAATTGATGTTTTTTCAAAAGCCTAATGCTACCTATAAACACCTTGATAAGAACAAATATTCTGTTTGTATACCAACAAGTATGTTCATCTATTATTAATAACTATTCAGGTTGCCCCTATATGGCTTCAGATCAAGGCAGAAAATGTGAGTTCACAAGTGTGAATTATCATTTTTTAACGAAGTCATGGAGACATATAGAGGGAGCTGGATAGTTATTACATGCCCATACCGGGTGGCATCTTGCCCTGCATCATACGCATCATTTTCTTCATGCCACCACCTTTCATTTTCTTCATCATCTTTTTCATCTGCATCTGCTGTTTCATCAGCTTATTAACTTCCTGAACCTGCACACCAGCACCCGCCGCGATACGTTTTTTACGAGAGCCTTTGATAATATCTGGAAATGCCCTTTCTTTAGGGGTCATAGATTGAATAATAGCTATCAGGCGTTTGATATCTTTATCATTGACCTTATCTTTTATTGCGCCCATTTTTCCGCCCATACCAGGCATTTTATCTAACAAGCCGCCAAGCCCGCCCATATTCATCATTTGTTCCATTTGTGCTTTCAGGTCATTAAAATCAAAACCACCGCCGGTTTTAAATTTACTGGCTAACTTTTCAGCTTCTTTTACATCAACGTTACGCTGAACGTCTTCAACCAGACTGAGGACATCCCCCATACCCAATATTCTCGATGCTAATCGGTCAGGATAGAATGGCTCTAACGCATCAACTTTCTCACCCGCACCTAAAAACTTAATCGGCTTGCCGGTAATTTGGCGTATGGATAAGGCGGCACCGCCACGAGCATCACCATCTGTCTTGGTCAGAACAACACCCGTAAGCTCAAGCGCCTCATTAAAAGCCTTAGCTGTATTGGCTGCATCCTGCCCAGTCATACTATCTACAACAAATAACGTTTCAACCGGAGTGACCGCCTGATGTATCTGCTGAATCTCGGCCATCATTTCATCATCAATATGAAGCCGACCCGCCGTATCTACTAATAAAACATCCTGAAACTGTTTTTTGGCAGCATCTAGCGCCTGATTAGCAATATCCACCGGGTTTTGATCTTTTTCACTAGGATAAAAAGTAGCTCCCACCTGATCAGCCAGTGTCTGTAACTGCCTGATCGCAGCCGGGCGGTATACATCACAACTCACCACCATTACTTTCTTTTTATGCCGCTCCTGTAACAGTTTTGCCAGCTTGGCCACGGTTGTGGTTTTACCAGCACCCTGCAGGCCAGCCATTAATACTACCGCCGGTGGTTGAGCTGCTAGATTAAGCTCTTCGTTCGCCGCACCCATCGTTGCGACCAGCTCTTCATCTACAATCTTAATTAAAGCCTGCCCAGGAGACAGACTGCTCATCACTTCCTGACCAACAGCACGCTGTTTTACCCTGTCAACAAAATCTCTTACTACAGGCAACGCTACGTCGGCCTCCAGCAAGGCCATGCGTACATCTCGCATGGTTTCTTTTATATTATCTTCGGTAATTCGACCCTGACCACGCAGGTTCTTAATCGTTTTGGAAAGACGATCACTTAGGCTATCAAACATGATTTTTTATAAACTTGAAAATTAAGTAAGTGGGGATTATATCTGAAAATTGTCGTCACTGGCTAAATGACATAAAACATGTTCACTATTAACTTCATCACAGCACTGTTGAAATATGTGTTCTTCATCCCCAGGCTTGAGGTGAGATATGCCAATTTTTGCCTTATGCTTAAGCTTTTTAAGGTCTTGCGCCAGCAGACTCGGGCAATAATGCTTGGCTAGTTTGGCCAACTCAACCTCTTCTTCTGAAAAAGCTGTCTCAATAATCATAAAATCAAGTTGAGTCCGTTTATTCAGTTGTTCCCATAAATTATCATTAGTTGTTGTGTCACCTGAATAGGCAAAAACCTTACCCTCTGACTCTATAATATATGCTGAAGCAGGCACCGTGTGATTAACATTCACCATTTCAACACGACGCCCACCTACAACGACCTCATCACCGGGGTTCATTTCAATAAACTTCATCGCCGGTTTTTCTTTATTTGGCAATTCTGTAAAGTCTGGCCAGATCTGCCAGTTAAAAACGTGCTCTTTTAAAATTTTAATCGTTTCTGCCCGCGCATAAACCAGCAGTGGTTGCTCCTGTAGGTCAGCAAACAGGGTATCAACTAACAAAGGTATACTTAATATATGATCCATATGGCTATGAGTCACAAATACATGTTTTAATTGATGCATTTCCTGTAACGATAAGTCACCAACACCGGTTCCCGCATCCAGCAATATATCATCATCAATCATATAAGATGAGGTGTGCAGCCCCTGACTGATACCACCGCTACACCCCAGAACACGTAATTTCATAAGGTCTCCCTGAAGACCGTAAACTTTACTCATTATAAAGCTTTAACCTAGATGCTAGCACGACACAGCAAAATTGCAGGGAAAAAATACAGTAAATTGATGAACTTAACGGTTTTTATGATGATTAATTCGGGCAAGCCAGATTTTAATAGACCGCGTATGGAATCTTAGCTTTCCACGTATCCTTGCTTTACCTTATAATAGTCAGCACAAATAATTAAAATGAGTCAATTCTTAAACTTAATGGACGCAATCACCGGGCTTATTGCTTTTACACTCTATCTGGTTTCCACTCTGGGGCTATTGCTGCGCCTGAAAGGTGAGACCTTTTTCAACCAGAAACCCATTGCATACATATTAATGCCCGGCTTTGCTGCGGTCATATTGCACGTATTTATATTGTATGAAAACCTGTTTAGCATTAATGGCTTTCAATTTGGTTTTTTTGATGCCGCTTCATCGGTTGCCATGGTGATCAGTTTGCTAGTTTTACTAATGTCAGTAAAACGACGCACCGAAATATTAGCTATGGTAATTTTGCCCATTTCGGCTACCACCCTGCTAACTCAAAGCATTTCTCCATCAAGTTACATGCTGCCCTACGATGCTCCTCAAGGTTTGAAGATTCATGTACTGGTCTCAATTATCGCTTATAGCCTGTTAGGTTTTGCGGCCTGTATGTCGATAGTTTTATCTCTACAAAATCGTATGTTGCACAACCACCACCCTGGCGGGTTAATGAAAAAACTACCTCCATTACAAATAATGGAAAAACTGTTATTTGATTTCATTTTTGCCGGCTTTATTGGTTTAACACTGGCCTTACTAAGTGGGTTTGTATTTTTAGAAGATCTTTTTGCACAACACCTGGTGCATAAAACCGTATTAAGCATTGTAGCCTGGATGGTATTTGCTATTTTACTGATTGGCCGCTTCACCATAGGCTGGCGTGGACGTACAGCAATACGCTGGACTCTAAGTGGCTTCGCAAGCCTTATGCTGGCCTACTTTGGCAGTAAATTTGTACTCGAATTTATTGTAATCACTTAAATGAATCATATCGAATCCAGTACCCTGTTTATTATACTGGGTCTGCTTATTTTACTTTCCGCTTTTTTCTCCAGCTCTGAAACAGGGCTAATGTCACTCAACCGTTATCGCTTGAAATACCTGGCAGAGAAAGGAAGTCGCGGAGCAAAACTGGCACAACAACTTCTCGAACGTCCTGACCGATTACTCGGTCTGATTTTACTCGGCAATAATTTTGTCAATATACTCGCGTCAGCAATCGCTACCATTTTAGCACTGAGGTACTTTGGCGAAGCCGGTATTGCTATAGCCACAGGACTACTCACATTTATTATTTTAATTTTCGCTGAAGTAGCCCCTAAAACATTAGCCGCTCTCCACCCGGAACGGATTGCCTTTCCTGCAGCATATATATACACACCTTTATTAAAAGCTATTTATCCTCTGGTTTATATAGTTAATTCAATTGCGAATAGCCTGTTACGAATAATTGGCGTCAACCCGGAAAACTCAGAAACTGAAGGTGTTAGCGTTGAGGAATTACGCAGTGTTGTTATGGAAACCAGTAAACTGGTACCTCAAAAACACCAGGACATGCTGCTGGGTTTACTCAACCTGGAAAATGCAACAGTTGATGACATTATGGTACCGCGAAATGAAATCACGGCATTAAACCTGAATGAAAACTGGGATGACATTATTGACGACCTGACCACGTGTCAACGCACTCGTTTACCTGTTTATCGTGATGACATCAATAATATTATCGGCATCATACACATGCGCCGGATCATAAACCTACTTAGTCGAAATGAATTAACAGTAGAAAATCTCGAACAACAAATTCGTGACGCCTACTTTATTCCAGAAGGCACTTCTTTATATCAACAACTGGTTAATTTTCAAAAAAACAAACGGCGCACCGCGTTAGCTGTTGATGAGTATGGTGACCTCCAGGGACTGGTGACACTTGAAGATATATTAGAAGAAGTTGTTGGTGAATTTACTACTGATTCACCGGTTAATAACAACAACATTATCAATCAGGATGACGGCAGTTTTTTAATTGCTGCAAATACACATATTCGTGAGATTAATCGTAGTTTAAATATAAGTTTACCTACTGATGGCCCGAAAACACTCAACGGCTTAATTCTTGAATACCTTCAATCTATACCTGCAACTGGCACTAGTCTGTTAATTGCCAGGCATCCGGTTGAAGTTATTAAGATGCAGAATAATGCCGTTCAAATGGCACGTTTAATGCCGCGACTTAACACAGACCGTAATAATTCCGAGCTCACGATGAATGAAACGGAAATAACTGATACGGGAAATACATCTTCAGATGGCAAAAACTAAACTTCAATATCTATGTAATAGCTGTGGTTCAACCCATAACAAATGGGCTGGGCAATGTGGTGATTGCGGTGAGTGGAACTCACTAATTGAAAGTGTATTTGAAAAAGAAAATAGCGCCAGTAGCTCTCGTTTTACTGGTTACGCAGGAAAAGCTGCCGTTAAGAACATGCGAGATATTGAGTTACAGGAGGAACCCCGTACTCCCACAGGCATTTCTGAACTCGATAGAGTTTTAGGTGGCGGCCTGGTACAGGGCTCAGTCGTGCTTATGGGCGGCAACCCGGGCATCGGCAAGTCGACATTGTTAACGCAAACACTGGCCACTCTCGGTGACAAAATGAATGCCCTGTACGTCACGGGTGAGGAGTCTTTGCAACAGGTTACACTACGTGCACGACGCTTAAATTTAGGTGATGATAAATTTCAGCTACTGGCTGAAACCTGTGTTGAACGCATTTTACAATTAGCAAAACACGCAAAACCTCAGGTTATGGTTATTGACTCTATACAAACTATTTATACTGAATTATTACAATCGGCACCGGGCGCCGTTGCTCAGGTCAGAGAAAGTGCCGCGCAACTCGTTCGATTTGCCAAGCAAACTAATACTGCATTATTTTTAGTCGGTCATGTAACCAAAGAAGGCACACTTGCTGGACCACGTGTATTAGAACATATGGTTGATACTGTTTTGTATTTTGAAGGTGACTCAGGTGAACGTTACCGCATGATACGTGCAATAAAAAATCGCTTCGGGGCCGTTAATGAACTCGGTCTGTTCGCTATGACAGAAACCGGGTTAAAAACTGTCAGTAATCCATCTGCCATTTTTTTATCTCGACATGATGAACCCGTCGCTGGCAGTGTGATAACCGTTACACGGGAAGGTAACCGCCCCTTATTAATTGAAGTTCAGGCCCTGGTTGATGAATCACATTTGGGCAACCCGAGGCGCGTGACTTTAGGGCTTGATCAAAACAGGCTCTCAATGTTATTAGCTGTTTTACATCGCCACGGTGGTATACCCATGTATGACCAGGATGTTTTCATCAATATTGTTGGTGGCGTTCGCGTCACTGAAACCGCTGCTGATACTGGTATGTTGTTATCAATTCTTTCCAGTTTTCGCGACCAGCCTTTACCACAAAAATTAATTACCTTTGGAGAGATTGGTTTGGCGGGTGAAATTCGGCCCGTGCCAAATGGTCAGGAGCGCCTTAAGGAGGCAGCAAAACATGGGTTTACTCACGCTGTTATACCGAAGGGAAATATGCCGAAAGCAAGTGACATGCCTGAAGATATGGAAGTTATCGCTGTAAGCCGGGTCAGTGAACTGCTGGACATATAAAGACTGCCTCACTTTTTCACACAATTAATTAAGCCAGTACATATGTCGAAAATTTTTACATCATTGCACTCAAACACAGAGACAATATATAAACTTCCGTTTATTTTTAGACACTATAGTTCTAGTTCTCTTACAATTAATTTTCTGTGGCAAAGATCTTGCTAACTAAACTATGTATACTTTGCCTTCTACTTTTGATGGCTCTTAATAATATTTAATTTTTACAATGACAACTTTTCAGGTATAAAAATGATCAAAACAAAAAACACCCCTTTATGGGTTTTCCTTGCCTTCTCTGCCATTGAAACACGCAAAGGTGCCATGTTATTAATCTGGGTTTGCGCTCTTTTTTCTGTTTACTGCCTGCCCTGGACTTTAATGTTGGGTGACTCATTGGGTAGCCTGGGCAAACAACTACTGGTAATAGATGACTGGAGCTGGATTGCAATGATGGCCCCTATGACTCTATGGTACATATTGAGTCTGATATGGATGGATAACCATGAAGGCTGGATAAGCAAACCGGTTGGCGCTGAAAGTAGCTAATTATTTACACCAGCACTATCAATACTCTCTGAGGCTTATTCCGCAAATTTAGACACCCAGATCTGTGTCTTGAAAATTTGATTAAACTCATGCCACAGACCGTAACCATCACTTAAACACTTTTCAGTAGGCAATATGGCATGCCTACTGAATTTTTATTAGATATCTAACACCCTATAACCCATCTTAAGCAAGATTAAACAGGAGATCATTTTTACGATCCTGCTCAAAATACAGAAAATTACCTGATAATAAATATTACCAGGCAGCTTTACATCAACCAAACCTCAACACGTCTGTTTTTATGTCTCCCGCCCACATCTTCATTTGAAGCCACCGGTATGGCATCACCATATGCGCGCACGCGAACCGGATCGATACCATGAAGCACCAACAAGTCTGAAACCCAGTCAACTCTATAGGTAGATAGATCCACACTAAAGACGGGATTGGATTCACTGCGGTCGGAAAAGCCAAACAACATTACTCGTTTACCTTTATTTTCATCTTTTGATAAAAAAGAAACCAGACGCGCAATATCCCGCACTGCCTTATTATCAGGTTTGGTTGTGCCTTTATTAAAACGAAAATTTAACGATAAGCGTTTAGCTCCACTGGTAAATTTCAAATACTCTTCAGGAAATTCTTTACTTAATTCAACTGACTGTATCTTTAAGTTTTGAGATATAAAACCGCTCATATCAACTATTTTCTGACCATGCTCAGACTGCACATAAGATATAAATGACTTTACATTCTGGTTAACATTAATATCTGCAACATACATATATAAGCGTCTCGCCAATACATAATCTTCTGTAGATATTTCAAATGACCGTGGTTTTTTTGCCTGTGTGCCCTCTTCTGATACGGCCAATGCTTTTGAATTACGTACCGAAGGCAAACCAACAAAACCAATACCAAACACATCCTTAGACACATCATCTGATAGTTTGTCATTTGATTCATAGCGCTTAGCTGTATTTGCAAGCCCGGCTTTCTTTCCTATGACCAGCGCTTTAAACGTATCAAAAGTACCTGACTTATTATCTCTGGCATAAACATGTATAGGGCCTGTCAGTTTTCTATCAATTTTATTCCACTGAGTAATTTCGCCTGTAAATATTTTCTTAATTATACTTTTCTCCAGCCTATGAACTGGATTCGCCATATTAACTATAACTGCAATACCATCGAGCCCTATAACATACTCAGATTCCAGCCGGGTCATTTCACCAAACTTCTTTAAATTATTATTTTCTTTTCCCTTGATCGGCCGTGAAGACATTCCAATATCAGCCAGACCTTTTTTTATTGATTTAAAAGAAGTACCTGATCCATGAGATTTAATCTCAACAATTTTATGTTGGCCACCTTTAGCTCTACCAACAATACTAATTTCTTCATCCCTGTGCTTAATTGTTCTTATACCGGTATAACCCTCACGAAATAACCAGCCACGAACAAGCTCAGGCCCCAATGTCGCACCAATAGTATTTGAACCATGCATACGAAATAAAGTGTCACTAGCCATAACTGATTGCGTAACAAGAAGTTGTAAAGCAAATAAAACCAGGGGAAATCGCATATAAATCATCAACTAAGTAAGCTTTGTGAGAGAGAGCTAATATAAAACAAAATTGTTACCGTGTTATTAAACGCTTAAGATTCAATATTCAGCAAACCAGACCCAATCCTCTGGCTAGTTTATGTTTTTAATAACAATAAACGCGACAGGCTGGCATCAGATCGTCGAAACCAGTAATATACGTCCCCTCAAACATAATCAATATGAAACTCCTATATGGCACGTAAATCACCCGTCAACTTTGAAAAAGCGATGTCGCAGCTTGAAGAGCTTGTTGAAGATATGGAGCAGGGGGATCTGCCTCTGGAAGATGCTCTAAAACACTTTGAGAAAGGTATCTCGTTAGCTGCTGACTGCCAACAGGCTCTAAGTAAAGCTGAGCAGAAGGTCACTCAGTTAATTGAGAAAAATGGCGAATTACTTGAAAAACCTTTCGAGATTGACGAATAAAGAATGTCTGCAGATCCACAATTTAAAGCATCGCTTAAAGCGTATTGCACTCGCGTAGACCACCACCTTAACCTCTGGTTACCTGAACCTGCCGGACCTGAATCACGCCTTCAGGAGGCAATGCGTTACTCAGTTGTTGGCGGTGGCGGAAAGCGAGTAAGACCTATACTCGTTTATGCCGCAGGACAGGCCTTAAATGTTGAACCAGAACAACTAGACGCCTGTGCCTGTGCGGTTGAAATAATCCACGCCTACTCCCTGATTCATGATGATCTTCCTGCAATGGATGATGACGATTTACGACGTGGCCGCCCTACGTGCCACAAGGCTTATGACGATGCCACCGCCATTCTTGCTGGAGACGCACTACAAGCATTTGCATTCGAAGTACTCGCCTCCGATTCAGCAATGAGCACCAGCGCTGGTAACCGTATTGAAATGATTAAACTTCTAGCTCAGGCCAGCGGTTCAGTCGGTATGGCCGGGGGGCAGGCTATCGACCTTGCCGCAGTGGGTAAGTCACTGATATTAGAAGAACTGGAAAATATGCATTTACTGAAAACAGGCGCACTGATTCGCGCCAGCGTTTTGCTTGGTGCCATGTGTAGCCCTAATATTCAGGCAGCTAAACTAGAGGCCTTAGATACTTATGCTCGATGCGTTGGTCTGGCTTTTCAAATTCACGATGATGTACTTGATGTAACAGCAGATACTGAAACACTGGGTAAACCTCAGGGCTCTGATGAGCAGCAGAATAAGCCGACCTACCCGGCACTACTAGGCTTAGAGGGCGCAACAGAAAGAGCTATGGAATTACACCAACGCGCTATAAAAGCACTTGAAAACTTTGATGAATCGGCAGATATTTTACGCCAGCTATCCGCTTACATCATTGAGCGTGGACATTAATATCATTATGTCGGAGAACTCGTTTCCATTACTGAAAAACATCTCTTCACCTGATGATGTACGCAACCTGCCAGAAACACAGTTAAACCAGCTAGCTAATGAGCTACGTCAGTTCGTTATCCAGTCTGTGGCTAAAACCGGCGGACATTTATCGGCTGGTTTAGGTACCGTTGAATTAACACTTGCTCTGCATTATGTTTACAACACCCCTGAGGACAAACTGGTCTGGGACGTTGGCCACCAGTCATACCCGCATAAAATAATTACCGGTCGACGTGAACAAATGGACAGCATGCGTAAACATGGAGGGCTATCCGGTTTTCCTAAACGCAGTGAAAGCCCTTACGATACCTTTGGAGTAGGCCATTCCAGCACATCGATTAGCGCAGCCCTTGGCATGAGCATGGCCGCGAAAATGCTCGGTAGCAAGCAGAAAACGGTTGCGATCATTGGTGATGGCGCTATGTCAGCCGGTATGGCTTTTGAAGCATTAAATCACGGTGGCGATACTGACACCGACCTTCTGGTTATATTAAATGATAATGAAATGTCCATTTCACCCAATGTCGGTGCATTGTCTAAACATCTATCTAAAATCATGTCCGGCAAGATGTATTCAACAATGCGTAGTGGTTCTAAACGTGTATTAGAAAAAATTTCCATGTGGGACCTCGCACAAAGAACAGAAGAACATGTAAAAGGCATGATGATGCCCGGCACTTTATTTGAAGAGCTGGGTTTCAACTATTACGGCCCGGTTGATGGGCATGATATTCCAACGCTTATTACCATGTTACAAAACCTGCGCGCCCAATCCGGACCATTGCTACTGCATGTAATCACCAAAAAAGGCAAAGGTTATAAACCTGCTGAGGATAACCCCTGCCTTTTTCATGGTTTGGGCAGTTTCGACCCGGAAACCGGCGACAAGTTAGATACATCATCTGGAAAACCCACCTATACACAGGTGTTTTCTGAATGGGTATGCGATATGGCTGAAAAAGATAACAAACTGGTAGCAATTACCCCGGCAATGCGTGAAGGCTCTGGTCTGGTCGATTTTTCTAAACAATACCCGGATCGCTACCATGACGTAGGCATTGCAGAACAACATGCGGTCACACTCGCTGCCGGTATGGCATGTGAAAACGTAAAACCCGTGGTTGCCATCTATTCTACTTTTTTACAACGCGCTTATGACCAGTTAGTGCACGATGTTGCCATCCAGAATTTACCTGTATTATTTGCAATTGACCGAGCTGGCCTGGTTGGTGCTGACGGCCCAACTCACGCGGGAAATCTGGATTTAAGTTATCTGCGCTGTGTGCCTAATATGCTAATTATGACACCTTCTGATGAAAATGAGTGTCGTCAGATGTTAACTACCGGTTATCAACATAACGGACCAGCCGCTGTACGTTATCCTCGTGGACAAGGCCCTGGAACAGAAATCGAGAAGAAGTTTAAAGTTATTGAGATTGGTAAAGCTGAAATAAAGCGCCAGGGCAAAAAAGTAGCCCTGCTGGCTTTTGGTAGCATGTTGTCAGAGGCGTTAATAGCTGCTGAAAAGCTGGATGCAAGCGTCGTAAATATGCGTTTTGTTAAACCTCTGGATACTGAAACACTCAAATCAATAGCGAACAGCCACGAGACAATTGTGACTATTGAAGAAAATGTTGTGGCGGGGGGTGCAGGCAGCGGTGTTAATGAATACCTGCTGGCGAATAACCTGCAAAAACAAACGCTTAACTTAGGCCTACCCGATAAATTTGTTGAGCATGGTAGTACTCATGAATTACTCGCAGAATGTGGACTGGATGCGGCAGGAATTATAAGTTCAATAGAATCAATTAGTTAATAAATGTTAACAGCATTACCCTGCTAAGGCCCATAGCCATCGGGGATAGAGCATCTTTCCCGCTCTGTCCCCTTATTGATGCCATCAAGAGTTTTGCGGAGTCAACTCGCTACTCTGTCAGCCTTTAGTGGTATAGGTTAAGGGGACAGAGCACCAAAAAACGGCGGTCTTTCCCCGAATATGATGAACCATAACGGAGTAAGATAGTCGAACCTTACTACTAGCCATGCACTGCTCAGCCATTAGAGATTGCTAATAAGACTAAAAACCGATAAAATTCTGCGGTTTTTATCAGCCCTTTATCATATATACTCCAAAACCTGTTATGTCAGCTAAATATACTTTAAAAATTGTTACAGATTTTGCATCTGCACATACACTCCGCGATTATCCCGGTGCGTGTAGCCGTATGCATGGGCATAACTGGAAAGTTGAGCTCGAACTAGAGTCTACTCAACTGAACGATATTGGCATGGCCATTGATTTTAAAGCCATGAAAAAAGCAACAAATGACGTATGTGACCGACTCGATCACCGTTATCTGAACGAGATTGAACCGTTCACCGAGATCAATCCCACAGCGGAAAATATGGCCGCCTGGATATTCCAGGAAATAGCCAAACAACTTAATACCGAAACCCTACGCGTTAGCTCTCTCACTTTGTGGGAAACAGAACGCGCATGTGTTACATATAGCGAATAGCGAAGAGAAAAAAATGACCAATACCAAGTCAATGCCCGATGTACAAAACAGCCAGGACAAACGTCACATTGCTATCAACAAAGTGGGCATTAAAGATATTCGTCACCCTGTTCAGGTAAAAGATCGCTCTGGCCATGTGCAACACACTGTTGCTAACTTCAATATGTATGTTGATTTACCACATAATTTCAAAGGCACTCATATGTCTAGATTTGTGGAAATATTAAACAGCCACAATCATGAAATAACAGTTAAGACATTACGCACCATGTTATCTGAAATGACCGATAAGTTAGATGCTGAAAATGGCCACATCGAGATGTCATTTACTTATTTTGTTAATAAGAAAGCCCCAGCTTCTGGTGTAGAAAGCCTGCTTGATTACGAAGTTACTTTCTACGGCGACAGAGTAGATGGTGAAAATCATGTTGCTGTGAAAGTAGTTGTTCCCGTTACCAGTCTTTGCCCATGTTCTAAAAAAATATCAGAGTATGGTGCACACAATCAACGCTCTCATGTAACCGTTAATGTAAAAGCAGATGACTTTATCTGGATTGAAGATTTAATTGATATAGTTGAACAGGAAGCATCTTGTGAGCTTTATGGATTATTAAAACGCCCTGATGAAAAAGTCGTAACTGAAAGAGCTTATGATAACCCGAAATTTGTAGAAGATATGGTTCGTGACGTTGCTGCACGTTTAAATGCTGATGAACGTATTCGTTCATACGTACTTGAATCTGAAAACTTTGAATCAATACATAACCACTCAGCTTATGCATTGATCGAACACGATAAAGATGCCTAGGAATTAAAAGACATTCCACAGAGGCACTAAGAAATACATATTAAGAATATGCTTAGGCACATCTCCTGTGGGGGACGTGCCTAAGTTAGCTTTATTCAAACTCGGCTTTCTCGACTTCCAGCTTAGCTAAACTGATATGCCTGCCTAACTCTTCTTCAAAACCAGACCAGTCTTTAAATTTATCCAGAGCAGCTTCGATTTTGGGTTTCATTTCGAAATCTTCCAGGCCTTCTTCATAATACTTTTCAACCTGCGTATATAAAATATTAAAATATTCACGCTGTAATTGAACTAGCTTCACATCACCTGAAGGACCATGCCCCGGAATATAATGCTTCTTCTGCAGACTTATCGCTCTGTCCAGAGCTTTTATTACATCTCTGAAACTACCATCACTCATGCGTAAAATTCTGAGGTAACCAACGTTGTCTCCGGTAAAGAATGTAGAACCTTCAACATACTCAATCATAATATCCGTATCACTATGTCCAATGCCAACTGAATGAATATTAAAAGTTAAACCCGCTATTTTAAGCTGTTTGCCATCACTCACTGCCACTTCCGGGTAAGCTATTATAGTACCTTTAGTTGCACCTTCAGTCATGCTGATCATACTATCAATCCATGACTGAGCAGCACCCGCTCTGGCTTTTTTAATCATTCGGGGATCAGCTATTATTTCCACATCAGGGTAACTTTGCTGAATAATTTCATTTGCCAACCAGTGATCGCCATGCACATGAGTATTGAAAATATGTGAAACTGGCTTATCTGTCACTTTCGCAATTTCACGCAAAACCATAGTTCCCGTCTCATGGCTTGAACCCGGGTCGACAATAACAACCGATTTCTCAGCCACAATAAAAGCGGGGTTGTTCATAAACCCATGATTTTTAGCATTAGGTATTTCAAGTGGCCCATGCACAACATAAACAGTAGAATTAATCTTATCTGCGCTAAAAGTATCAAAAAAATTACCCGCCATCAGACTTGATGAACAGAAAAATAAAACAAACGGCAAAAACCTGCTTTTCATATTGAATCTCATTGTAAATTAATTAATAGGTAAATTATTCAACCTGATCGTCATCCGTTATATCTGACTCTGGTTTTGTTGCTGATTCAACTACTGAATATGTTTTTCCAGTTTTGTTATTACTTCTAGAAAACTTTCATCTAGAACAAAAAACTCCATTAAAACTTTACTTAGAGTTTTTTTACCTGAAGTTAACATTGCATTTAATTTATTTTTTCATCTTCACCAATCTTTGCGTGACTAATGGCTTCTGTGAGCCCTTTAATAAATGCATTTTGAATTGCACTTGTTTTTCTTATCTGATCTTCTATCCCCTTTTCTATTTTCTCCATTGCATGATGTGTATTAAATTATTAACAGATTAGCAGATATTTACAAGAATAAACTTGAGACCCGCTCAACACTAAAGAGACTCTTCGGCAGTTAACATTAACACGCTGCCGAACAGAGTATCTGACAATTAGTTATTTCAGTTGCCTCAATAAAGCATCACGAAACTCAAAAGCCCTGGTTTCTTTAATATCAGAGCCATCTTCATGACTAATCTTTATTTTACTAACATCAGCACCGGCTATTTGCTTCAATTTGAGCACCATCATATCTTCCGGGGCAACTTCTACCTGCTTTTCTTTGTACTGTGAAGACTCAAAACCATCATCTTCATCAACCACTATGTCTTTACCACCAAATAAACCATTGAACCAGCCACTTTCATCTTCTGCAGGCTTTTCAGTTAGCTTCAAATTACCAACTTTAACTGTCAGGGTAACAGATTCTTTATCACTCTTAACAATATCCACGCCTAAACGATCAATCGCAACCTGAAGGCGCATCCAGACATTTTCTGCATCCCCTTTTACATCAAACTCGCTCGCGGTGTCGTCTACTTTATTTATTCTGGGTTGATAACTGTTATATGACGCAAGTAACTCAGTAGCTCCTGTTTTATTAATCCCACTGAACAAAACATACCGATACATTATTTCACGCTCTAAAAACGGCTCAGAGTCCCTTTGTACCCATTCAGTAATATCATTTGCGACACTAATTTGTAAGCCACGATGAGTAATAAACATTCGTGTCATATTCTTACGCTGACCAGCTTCTATTCTGATTCTAAAACGATCTTTATAATCAGGGGAAAAGCCACTAAACCAGCCACTCGACTCTTCCGAGTTGTAAGTCACCTGATATTCACTCATCCAGCTAGTATCAATAAAACCCAGTATCGGCTCAACACGGTCTACTTTAATACCTTCTGCAGACAGAAACCCTGGTAACGTAGCCCATACTTCAGCAACTGGCATTTCAATTTCAAGCCAGTAAAGTCGTGAATCATTTTTTAACTCGAAACCCGTAAATACAGGGGCAATCACACTGCTTTCACCCGCCCTGGTTTCACCCATTCTTGCTTTATCGGATGGTTCAGGTAAGCGTAAAGCACCTTGAGTGTCTGGAGTTGTCAGTTTAGGAGGAATTTCTAGTGCCTGTACTGAATTAGCATCCAGATATTGCGGTCGCTCGTCACCATCAGAGCTACAACCCACTATAAAAAAAGACACTAAACCCATTAAGAATACAGTTATCGAAAAATTTTCAGATAATAATTTTTTAAACATAATTACAGCACGCCCGCCTGACGCATAGCTTCACGAAGTTTTTCATGATATTGCTCAGATAAAGTAGTAAGAGGCAAACGAATCCCTTGAGGCATTTTTCCCATCTCGGTTAATGCCCACTTCACTGGAATGGGGTTTGCCTCAACAAACAGATCATTATGCAGACCGGTTAATGGTTGATTTAGTTCCAGTGCCTTTTCTCTGTCTCCTGCTAATGCAGCCTCACACATTTCAGCCATAGCTTTTGGCGCGACGTTATTAGTAACCGAAATAACACCGTTTCCGCCCTGCAACATAAACTCAGTACCTGTCGCATCATCCCCTGAAAAAATATCAAAGTTTTCACCACATAATTCTCGAATCTGAGTTAACCGGGATAAGTCACCTGTGGCCTCTTTTATACCAATAATATTTGATACTTTAGATAGTCTGGCAACTGTTTCTGGCAACATATCACAGGCTGTTCGGCCTGGAACGTTATATAAAATCTGCGGTACAGGCACTGTCTCAGCTATTAACTTATGATGCAGATACAAACCTTCCTGCGTCGGCTTATTATAATAAGGAGTAACCAGTAAACAGGCATCGGCACCGGCCTGCATTGCACAACGGGTCAATGTAATAGCTTCCGTAGTTGAGTTAGCACCCGTACCCGCAATAATAGGTAACCGATTATTAGCCATTTCTACTGTTTTACGAATAACTTCACAATGCTCTTTTTCATCTAGCGTTGCGGATTCACCCGTCGTGCCCATTGAAATAATAGCACTTGTACCATTTTCAATATGAAACTCAACCAGCTGGCTTAAACTGTCGAAATCGACTGAGCCATCTAAGTGCATGGGAGTGACTAATGCCACCATACTGCCACGAAACATGTTTGTTGCCTTTAAGAATTTACGGATAGAAACAGATCTATATATTTAAAGGTATAGAGCCGCTAAATCAAGCCGGAAATAGTACTTTGTGGGGTCTTTTTTTACAAGATAAACCGCATAATAACTAGTGAGTAAACCTTAATATTTAAGCGAACCTGAATAAAACTTACACCTGATCTAACCACTACCTCTTGTGACATCAAGCTAATACATTAATAGTTTGCGTTTTCTTTTTCTTTTAGCTTTAATTAAGTATTACCAAACAACCACAATTAAAGAATTTAAATGAATCAATCACTCGTAATTACTGCCATTGGTGACGATCGCCCAGGTATTGTAAATGAACTCACAGAAGTATTACTTAACGCAGGTCTAAACATAGAAGATAGTCGCATGAGTGTGCTGGGGGGCGAGTTTGCTGTTATGTTACTGGTAACCGGTAACGATGCTTCTATTGACTCTATAACGCAGCAAACAGACTCACTTTCTGCTTCACTCAACTTAAATGTATTAATCAAAGCCACTACCAGTGGCAATAACAATGATGATTTTGCCCGTTATGAAATCAAGGTTGAAGGTATGGATAACCCGGGAATTGTACATAAACTTGCTCGTTATCTTTCTCAACACAATATTAATATTGTCAATATGCAAACAGATTGCAGCCATGCCCCCCATACCGGCACACCAATGTTTACTGTAAACATGCTGGTAGATATTCCCGCCGGGCAGATCATGGAACAGGTAGAGAATGATTTTGCTGCTCTGTGTGATGAACTCAGTATGGATGTAGAGTTTAAAGCGGCACTATAAGACCACAGCCACAGCACATCTCCCTCGGTAAAAGGTCGCTGCCCATTTTTAAATAGTATAGGGCGCTCTGTCCCCTAACCCCATACCGCTATGCGCTGATAGTGTCGTGAATCGACTCCGTAAAACTCTTGGTGGTATGGGTTAAGGGGACAGAGCGGGAAAGATGCTCTTTCCCCGAGGGAGATGTACCTAAACATTGTAAAAACAACCTCCTCATTTAGGAAAATTTATGCCTTTAACTCTAAACAAAAAAGTCCCTGCTTTTAGCGCAGCTGCTACCGGCGAGCAAACCCTCAGCCTGAAAGATTTCAAAGGTAAAAACCTGGTGGTCTACTTCTACCCAAAAGACAATACTCCCGGCTGCACCCAGGAAGGTCAGGATTTTCGAGATAATTACGCTAAATTCAAGCGCGCAAAAACTGTAGTACTAGGTGTTTCACGTGATTCGGTGAGAGTACATGAGGGCTTCAAGGCAAAACACGAATTCCCTTTTGACTTACTATCCGATCCAGATGAAGCGCTTTGTAGTTTATTTGATGTAATAAAACTTAAGAAAAACTATGGCCGTGAGTATATGGGTATAGTGCGCAGTACCTTTTTGATTGATTCTAAAGGTATATTGAGAGAAGAGTGGACGAATGTGAGGGTAAAAGGGCATGTGGAAGAAGTATTAACAGCCGTCAAACAACATAAACCCGATTAAGCCCTCCTCTCTCAGGCCCATATCCACCGGGGACTGAGCATCTTTCCCGCTCCGTCCCCTGTTGTAATGCCATCAAGAGTTTTTGCGGAGTCGATTCAAGATACTGTCAGCTCCTGGTTGTCTGGACAAAGGGGGCAGGGCGCCAAAAGCAGCGACCTTTCCCCAATGGAGATGCGCCTGAACAGTGCAACCTCTTCCTGCTCATGACAATCTGTCATTTACTAGTCCTGAACAGTGCAACCTCTTTCAGCTCATAAGAAAATATCGTTCGTCTTCCCATCTCGTTCCCACGGTCCTCCGTGGGAACGCATACTTATCTTTAA
>Ga0316204_10000675_pt1 | contig 116490 bp, 107 predicted proteins | sample 6monrhotite_MG_2_FD_205661 | JGI IMG/M metagenome (GOLD analysis project Ga0316204, IMG submission 205661) | Microbial mat bacterial communities from mineral coupon in-situ incubated in ocean water Damariscotta River, Maine, United States -... | ecosystem: Environmental > Aquatic > Marine >...
GGGGGCATTCTCAGGACGGGTCTAGGCTGCGAAGAACTCCAGGTCCGCGCCTGCCCGCGGCACCACCGACGTCCGCCAGCACGCCTTCCACCGGCCGCCCTTCCCGGGTCTGGCCGGCCCACGGCCCTCGAGCCCACGGCCTCCGGCCCACGGCCTCCGGCCCACGGCCTCCGGCCTCCGGCCCACGGCCTCCGGCCCACGGCCCCCGGCCTCCGGCCCACGGCCCCCGGCCTCCGGCCCCCGGCCTCCGGCCTCCGGCCCACGGCCCCCGGCCTCCGGCCCCCGGCCTCCGGCCTCCGGCCCACGGCCCCCGGCCTCCGGCCCCCGGCCTCCGGCCCCCGGCCTCCGGCCCACGGCCCCCGGCCTCCGGCCCACGGCCCACGGCCCCGGCCCACGGCCTCCGGCCACGGCCTCCGGCCCACGGCCTCCTGCCACGGCCTCCGGCCACGGCCTCCGGCCCACGGCCTCCGGCCACGGCCCACGACCCTCGCCTCCGGCCATGGCCTGCCGGCTGGACCTCACGGTCTGGTGGCGGGCGCCCAAGTCGGAAACACTCCGCCCAGCGGCGTCACCGCCGTCCTCCTGCCCCGGCGTGCCCCACCGCCCCCCCTCAACGTCAAGAAGAAACCCTTGCCATAGGGAACGTCGGAGAAGCTTCGTTCTTTTTGATTTTTTTGGGCCTGGACTGGGTGGTTTCTTCTTGACGCGGGGGGGCGGTGGGGCGGGGAGGGGCACGGACGGCGATGACGCCGCTCGTGTTGAAGGAGTTCCAATGTCCGGTCTGTTCCGCCACGAAACCCTGGATGTCTACCGCCTGGCCCTGGAGGTCGCCCGCTGGGTCCGAAAGGCCCGCTTCCCCCGCGGCGACGCCGAGCTGCGCAAACAGCTGAAGCGCGCGGCGGACTCGGTGGTCCTCAACCTCGCCGAGGGCCTCTCCTACACAGAAGGCTCCCGCCGCTCCCACCTCGACATCGCCAAGGCCTCGGCGGCCGAAGCCTCGGCAGCCCTCGACCTCTGCGGCCTGGAAGGCTCCGACCTCCAGCAAGCCAAGCTCCGCCGCGTGAAGCAGATGCTCCGCAGGCTCTAGGCGCCCCGTCGGTGCGGGGCGCTCCACGTCCCGCTCGTCCCTCAGCCCTTCGTCCCCGCCCAGCTGATCGCCCGCCCAAGGTCTATCGCCCGCACCTTCTTCACCCGGTCCTGGGCCGACTTGTGCAGCAACGCCAGGTCGCTCGCGCTGCCCCCACCCAAATTCACCATGCACTCCGGCGCCGCGTCCGGAATCGCGGTGCGCCGCAGCCGGACCAACGGCAGCGCCGCGCTCTGCAAGATGTCCCGTACATCCCCTCGCCGCGGGGCCTGGAACCACGAGCAAGCTGGCGCCGGCCGCTGGGCCTTCCAGCGGTCCTGGGTGCGGGCGGCCACACCAGTGGGCGTGTCTTGGGTCAACACCATGCGGACCCCGAGCACCACCGCCTTCTTGCGGCGCCGCACCGGCACGAGGGCCTCTTCCACCACCTTGTCGCGCCGGATGGTGCGCACAACGGTGACCAGAGGCTCCCAGGCATCGTCGAGGAGCACCGCGGCCCCCACGCTGCCGGCGGTGCAGGCCATGCCCTCCAGCCCAGACAGCCCGTGCTGCTCAGCCAGGGCCACCAGGACGGGCACGGGACAGCCCGCGCCGGCCACGACGGTGGTGCCATCGACCCGAGCCCGGGCCAGCTCCCCGCCCAGCCGCAAGATGACGCCAGAAACGGGCCCGTCGTAGAACACCGTCCGAGTGCTCGCACCGAGGACCATGCAAGCCCACTGCGCCTTGCGGCACTCCTTCAGTGCGAGCACCGCAGCCGCTTCCGTATGGGCGATGACGTGGGCGTCGACGATCCCGCCGGTTCGCCAGGGAGTGTGGCTCGATACCGGCTCCGCGGGCCGAACGACGAGCCCGTCGTCGGTCACCCCTGCCCCCCTGCCAGCTCGTGCACGACCCGGTTGACGTTGCCTGCCCCCATGGTCACGACCACATCCCCCTCGGACACATGGTTCTGCAGCCGGGCGATGGCGTGGTCGAGGCTCTCCATGGCCTCGACCCCTCGATGGCCTCGCTGGCTCATCTCCACCGCCATGGCGTGGTGATCGATGCCCTCGATGGGGGCCTCTCCCGCGGCATACACGGGGCAGACGAGCACGGTGTCGGCCCGGTTGAAGGCCATGCAGAAGTCGGCCCACAGGTCCCGCACCCGGCTGTACCGGTGGGGCTGGAACACGGCGATGACCCGTCGGTCCGGGTAGGCGGACTCAGCGGCCTGCAGCGTGGCCTCGATCTCCACGGGATGATGCCCGTAGTCGTCGACGAGCACCGCGCCCTGATGCTGACCCACCACGGTGAAGCGCCGCTGCACCCCTGTGAAATTCTGCAGGGCCTTCTGCACCACGTGGAAGGGGATGGACAGCTCCAGCGCCGTCGCGATCGCCCCGGTGGCGTTGGCCACGTTGTGGGCCCCCGGCATGTCGAGTTCGACCGCTCCGAGCACGTCGTCGCCGCGGGACACGGTGAAGCGGGTCGCGAGGCCCTCGTTGGTGACGTTGCTGGCCCGGTAGTCCGCGTGGCGGGCGAACCCATACGTGACGACGCGCCGGCGCACCTCGGGAATGAGGTTCTGCACCCGTGGGTGGTCGAGGCACAGCACGCTGAATCCGTAGAAGGGGACCCGGTTGGCGAAGCGCGTGAACTCGGCCTCGAGCTGCTCCAGGCTGCCGTGGTGGTCGAGGTGCTCGGGGTCGATGTTCGTCACCAGGGTGACCGTCGGCGCCAGCTCGTTGAACGTGCCGTCGGACTCGTCCGCCTCGGCCACCAGGTACTCGCCGGTGCCGAGCTTTGCGTTCGTCCCCCCCAGGGAGTCGAGCCGGCCGCCAATGACCACCGTGGGATCGAGCCCTCCGGCCGCCAGGCAGGTGGCGAGCATGCTGGTGGTGGTGGTCTTGCCGTGGGTGCCGGCGACGGCGATGCCGTACTTGAGGCGCATGAGCTCGGCCAGCATCTCGGCGCGGCGGATGACCGGCACGCCAGCCGCCAAGGCTGCGCGCACCTCGACGTTGTCGCTCTTCACGGCGGTGGAGCGCACGACCACGTCCGCGTCGCCGATGTTCGTGTCGGCGTGGCCCAAGTGCACCTTCGCGCCCAGCGTGCGAAGACGGCGCACGCTCGCGCCCTCCGCGATGTCGCTGCCCGTGACGTCGAACTCGAGGTTGAGCAGCACCTCGGCGATGCCGCTCATGCCGATGCCGCCAATGCCGATGAAGTGAATCGTTCGGACCTTGCCGCGGAACATGGACGCCTCCTCCCGAGCCTTGGGGCCGGACGACGCCCGCTATCGCTGTCGTGCGCCTCGCGCGACGCGCCCCCTGTCGCGCCAACAAGGTGGGTTGGCGGAAGGGGAGGGGGCACGGGATGGTTTCGGGGGCCGGCGGATCGAAATCCCGGATGGAGCGCGGCTTTCGATCGGTCCCATTGTCAGGGTTCGCTGCCGATCACGAAAAATGCACCGTTGGGTTGAAGCGCCACGCTCCACCAGGTACAACGGAGTCGCCGCTCGCCGGGTCCGGCATCCCCGCGGCAACCCATCCCCTCCACCCTCCCCATCCCCCCCCTTTTGTAGGTTCCTGTCGTGGTCCACGAGTCGACCATCGCTGGTTCGGACGTGTCCGAGCCTGGCACCGACGCCGCTGTCGAAGCGTGGCGTGGCCAAAGCTGGCGCCCGCTGCGGGTGCTCGGCTTGCTTGGCGCCGTGGCCGTGGTGTCGTTCGGACTCACGGTGGTGGGGGCGCTGCGCCCCGACCAGATGTTGGTCGAGCATGTGGCCATCGAAGGGGCGCTGGAGACGGGAGAGGGCGAGCTGCGGCATCTGATCGACCTGCGGAATGGCACTCGGATGTGGCAAGTCGACACTGTGCGGGTCGCGGCGCTGGCCGAGGCCCATCCTTGGGTTCGCCATGCCGAAGCGCGCCTGGACTGGCCCGACACCGTGACCCTCGTGGTCGAGGAGCGGCGCGCAGTGGCCGTGCTTCACCGCGACCGTGCGCTGTACGTCGACGATGAAGGGACACCCTTCCTCACGGCCACCAGCGACCGCTTGGATTTGCCCCACCTCACGGGCTTCACCGACGACCTGGACGCGCTGCATCCGCAGCTTCCTGGGCTGGCGGTGCGCGACGCGCTGTGGCTCCTGGCCCGGCTCGAGTCCCGCGGCCTCGCCACCGAGCCGGTGAGCGAGATCGCCTTCAGCCCCGCGAGGGGCTTCACCGTCCACCATGGTCAGGCCCGTCTGGTCTTCGGCCATGGAGAGCTCCCCCGTCAACTGGACCGCCTCGAGCGCCTGGTTCGCGAGGAGGGGCTCGACCCCGCGGGTCCCACCTGGGTGGATCTCGCACCTGCGACGGTCGCCATCGTGCGACCGCTGCCGGCCACTGTCGAAGGCAGCTAGGCCACTTCCCCACGCCGCGTTGCGGCAACCCTCCCCACTCTCCCGCCCATCCATCCCACCAAGAGAGAACCACCATGATCGAAATCGTCGAAGAGGACGAGATCCCCACCGGTGCCCGCATCAAAGTCATCGGCGTCGGAGGTGGTGGCGGCAACGCCATCAACACCATGATCTCCGCTGGCCTCACGGGGGTCGAGTTCATCGCGATGAACACCGACGCCCAAGATCTGCGTCGTTCCCTCGCCGGTCGTCGGTTCCAGCTGGGCACCCAGCTGACCAAGGGCCTGGGTGCGGGCGCCAACCCCGAGGTGGGCCGTGAGGCCGCCCTCGAGGACAAGGACCGCATCGCCGAGCTCGTGGTGGGGGCCGACATGGTCTTCGTCACCGCCGGGATGGGTGGTGGAACGGGCACCGGCGCCGCGCCGGTCATCGCCCAGGTGGCACGGGAGTGCGGTGCGCTGACGGTCGGGGTCTGTACCCGCCCGTTCTTCTTCGAGGGCAAGCGCCGTCGTCGTCAGGCCGAGGAGGGCATCGAGTCCCTGCAGGCCAACGTCGACACCCTGATCACCATCCCCAACCAGCGGTTGGTGGCGATGGCCAGCGAGCGCACCTCCATGAAGGACGCGTTCCGCATGGCCGACGAGGTGCTGCTTCAGGGCGTCAAGGGTGTGTCCGACCTGATCAACTTCCAGGGCATGGTCAACGTCGACTTCGCCGATGTCCGCACCACCATGGGCGACAAGGGCATTGCCCTGATGGGCGTGGGCACCGCGTCCGGTGAGCACAAGACGGTGGAGGCCGCCCAGCGCGCCATCAGCTCGCCGCTGCTCGACGACGTCAGCATCGTGGGCGCCACCAGTGTGCTCATCAACATCACGGGCAACTCCAACCTCACGATGTACGAGATGCACGAGGCCTCCTCGCTCATCCAAGAAGAGGCCCACGAGGACGCCGAAGTCATCTGGGGCTGGGTCATCGACGAGACGATGGAAGACGAGGCGCGCGTCACCGTGATCGCCACCGGCTTCGAGGAGTCCCGCCAGATGCTGCAGCCGCAGAGCATCGAGCGCCGGGTCAACGAGCGGGTCATTCGCACCTCCGCCCCGGCTCGGAGCCGCGGTCGCGAGCTGCACAGCGGCATCGACCCCATCTACGACGACTACGACATTCCCACCTTCTTCCGCAACGCCGACTGACCCCACCGGCGGCGTGGGGGCCAGGTGGCCCCCCGGCGGTGCCGGGGCCTCATGGACCCGCTCGCCGGCGGTGGAATTCAGGAAGACTGCGGCTCGAAGGAAGGGCTACGCAAGAGACCGCTGGAGACAGCGGAGGAGACGCCACCGGGGAAACCCGGGGGGCCGCCAGGGTTGAGGAGCCCTGGCGGCCCTTTTGCGTTTCACAGGGCGAGGGCGTCGCGGATCCGCAGGGCGGTGGCGTCCAGTGCATCTCGGTCAGAGGCCACGACCTGCCGGCTGACGCGGAAGCGGAAGCCGTCGTCCTCGAAGCGGGGAAGCACGTGGAGATGCACGTGAAAGACCTCCTGACCCGCCACCGCGCCGTCGGACAGGAGCAGGTTGACGCCCTCGCACTGGATGCCGTCGGTGACGCGCAGGCCGGCCGCGAGTCGCTGCGCGACCGCGAACAGATGCTGTCCGTCGGGCGGGGCCAGATCGGCGAGGTGGGTGGCGTGCCGTGTGGGCACCACCAGCAGGTGGCCTGGATGGATGGGCTGCAGGTCGAGAAAGGCGACGCAGTGTTCGTCGCGGTGCACGACGCTGGCCGGTGCATCGCCCATCGCGATCGAACAGAAGATGCAGCCATCCATGGGTCCCTCCAGACGGGCCCGCCGCCGTGGGGGGCGGGCCGCGTCCGGAGGGTACCCGGTGTCGGGGTCAGCGGGTCGTGCCTTCGACGCCCGACTCGCCGATGAGGATTCGGAACTCACAGCGGCGGTTGGCGGACCAGGCCACCTCGGTGCTTCCCTTGGCGAGGGGCGCCTCTTCCCCGTAGCTGACCGTCTGAACCCGGGCCGCGCCCACGCCCATCCCGGTCAGGTAGGCCTGCACCGCCTTGGCGCGCTTCTGGCCCAGGGCGACGTTGTAGTCGGTGGTGCCCCGCTCGTCGGCGTGGCCTTGGACCTCGACCGTGATGCGCGGGTGGCGCTGGAGGATGGCGGCGTTGGCCGCGAGGGCGTCCTTGCTATCGGCGGTGAGGGTGGACTGGTCGAACTCGAACTGCACTCGAGCGAACTGCTCCTGCAGCTTGGCCACGGCCTGCGCGGTGGTCATCGGCGTCGCCACGGCCGCCGCGGCCACCGGCTCGACGGGCGCGGGCTCTGGGGGGAGCTTCTTGCAAGCGGCGAAGGAGAGGACGACGAGGGAAGCGATGATGGTGCGGGTCATGGGGACCTCCTGCGGTCGGGCGGTGGTGCCGACGGCAGCAGGCGTTGCGAAGGCCGTGCCAGGTCTTCGGTCGCGAACACGGGGCATGCTGCCCCGCGATGGGGCAAAACGGGACGGGCGAAACGCGCCGGCCACGACCGCTGCGGGCGCCCGTGGGCCTAGGGGTTCTGGACGACGGGGCTGTCGCTGGAGGCGAGGTCGAAGTCGAGGAACGTGCCGAAGTCAGGGTCGTAGCCGTCCGCGAAGCTGTCGGCGGGCGCGCCCGCGAAGGTGCTCTCGAAGCCAGCGCCCTCGAAGACGAAGGAGGTGATGACCTGGACCCGGTCGCCGCCGAGCAGCTGCCTCGGGATGGCGAGCTCGAGCAGGTCGCCGCCCTCGGCGGCCTGGGAGCCCTGGGTGCCGAGCCAGTTCGCGGTCTCGACCCATGCGGCACCGTCCCAAGCAAGCAGGCTGTCGAAGCTGCCGTCGGCCTTGCGGCGGATGGCGTGGCTGGCACGCATCGGCAGGTCGGGGCTCTGGGTGTTGTGGGTGATGCCAGAGGTGGTACCGGGGGCCGCAGTGCCCAAGTAGATCACCGACCAGTGCTCCGGGCCGCCGGTGGCGATGTCGGGGTGCTGCAGGCCCAGGTAGAGGCTGTTGGCGTCCCAGCTCACCCAGGTCTGGCCGATGCCGCTGGTGGTGTCGAAGGCCTCGTCCTGGCGCCAGTCGGTGCCGTCGCCGTCGATGGCGATGGTGTGGTCGTAGGGGGCGGACTGACCGAGCACACGCTCCACGGGATTGGAGGTGACAGCGCCGACGCCGCCGCGGGGGGCTGCGGCCTCGAACCAGGCGGTGAGGCCGGCCGGGGCGCTGGCGGGCACGGTGAAGGAGAACGTGGCCACGCCCTGGGCGTCGGCGACGGCGTTGCCGGCGACCACAACGGGACCGTTCAGGTCGAGGCAGGTGCCGCCGAGGGGACCGGGGCAGGCGCCGGGGTTGCCCGTGCCTGCGGTGCTCCGGACGAAGAACACGGTCTCGCCGGGGTCGGCGTCGTAGGCCGTGAAGGTGGCCTGCTGGCCGGGGATCACATCGGTGACGTCGAGGAACAGATCGACGCCGGGGGGCGGGAGGACGTGCTGGGCGCTCGGCGCTTCGTCGGCGAGCACCGTCTCGCCCGCCTGGGGCGGCCAGGCGTCGTCGGTGGCGGTGCAGGCGGCGAGCAAGACGGCGGACAGGACGATGCGCATGGTGGACCTCTCGGAATGGACCGTGACTCTAACAAGAGTCACTAGTCTTGTCCCGTCCTCGACGCGGCGACGAGGTATTTCCTTGGTGCGGCCCGCCTGGGCCCATGGAGGACCGATGCTGCGCTTCACTGGATCCCTCGCCGCCTTCGATCCCGAGCTTCCTTCGGACGCCGTTGTGGTGGATGCCCGCCACGATCCGCCCTGGGCCACGGTGGTCGCTGTCGAGGAGGCCCTCCTCGGGGGAGAGCGGGTGCCTCGGGCTGCTCACCGGCTGAGGGCCACTTTGCACGAGCTGCGGGTGGGGGCGGCGTCGCCCGAGGAGCGGTGGAGGGACCGTTGGCGCCGGGCAGCCCCGGGGCGCGCGGTGGTGATCCGTCGGGCAGAAGACCTCGATCCGGAGACGGCCCAGTTTCTGCTCGATGCTCGGTTCGGTCTCGGCCATCCCGTGCACGTGTCGTTCGGGCACCTGCCGGCGGACGGGCCGGCGCGCAAGCTGGCGGACCGCCTAGAGCTGCGGCCCCCCGTGCCGCCCGAGGTCTTGTCGCTCCCGGCCGACCCTGCGGTCCGGGTGGTGCTTCGGGCCGCCGCAGCAATGTCCGCAGAGGGGGCGCCGTTTCGGTCCACCGAGGTCGCCGCCCGGCTAGAGTTGTCGGAGGTTCGGGTGCTCGAGGCGCTGCAACAGGCCGTGGAGGAGGGTTTCCCACTGGCCGATCACGGCGACGGGGTGCTGTCGATGCCGGCAGCCGCGCGCCTGGCCTTGCTCGACGGCCTGCTTCCTTCGCTGCTCGCTGCGCTGACCGCCCCATCCGCGGCGCCAGCGCACGAGCCCATCGCCCCCACGGTGTCGCCGGCGGTGTCGCCTGCGGCTTCGGCGCCGCCCTCCGAAGCTGGGGTGGCCGAGGCTCGGGTGCGTGCCGCGCGGTCCGATGTGGAGGCGCCCTCCGACCCGATGGAGCACGGCCTCGCGTTGCTGGAGCTTGCCCAGGCGCTGCGGAGCCGGCCCGGCCTCGGGGTACGGCTGCAGGAGGCCATCGACGCCGCGCGGGGCGCCGTGACGGCGCTGGCCGAAGGGGACGTCCACACCCGTGCAGCGGCGAGGAGCACCCTCGCGCACCTCCTTGTGGAGCACGGCCATCCCGCTTCCCTCGACGAGGCGCTCGACGAGGTCGTGGCGGCCAGCCGCGAGCTGGCGGACGACGGTGACGCCATCGCGGCGGCCTCCCTGCTGAACGACCAAGCCGAGGTGTGGTTGAAGCTCGGGGACCCCGTGCGGGCCACCCACCTGCTGCGTGGCGCGGAGGAAGGCCTTCAGGGGCGGGACGACGCCACTGCCGTGGTGGAGCGGGCTGAGACCGCCCACCTGCTCGCTCGCCTGCCGCTCTACACTGCGGCCCGACCGGGGCTTGCCCACGACGCGCTGGAGCGGGCCCTCGAGCACCTGGTCCTGGCCAGAGACACATACCAGCGACTCGGGTGGGGGGATCGCCTGGCCCACGCCCTCGACACCGAAGGGCGCCTGTTGGGAAGGCTGGGGCGAACGGAACCGGCGGCCGCGTCGCTGCAGCGGGCCGCGGAGGCCTACCGGCAGCTGGGCGACGGCCTGGGCTTGGCTCGGGCCACGGAGGGCCTGGCATCGGTGTGGGCTGCGGCCGGCCAGGTGCGACGTGCCACCGCCCTGCTGGAGCAGAGCTTGGTGCTGAACGCGGCGGCCCGAACCCCGGCGGGTCTGGCGTTCGTGCGCCGCGCCGCGGAAGGGCTGCCGGAGGGAGCCGATGCCGAGCGTCTGTTCGCGCGGCTTCAGGAGGCGGAGCGCGTGCTCGGGCGGATGGAGCTGCCGCCGAGCCCCGCCTGAGGTCGCTCAGCGCGTAGGGAGGGTCCCGCTGGGCAGGTCGCCGTCGACGACCAGTCGACCGACCCGGGACCCATCGCCCTGGGGCGCCCACACGACACTGCCGGCGTGCCCCTCGGGCGGTGGGGCGACCAGGGCCTGGGCCGTGCCCTCTGGGAGGTGCACCAGACGGTAGCTGCCCTTCGCCAGAGGAGGGAGGAGCCGCAACCCCTCGGCGTCGTCCAGGCGAAGGGTCCAGCCGGTGCCGTCGGTGGCTTCGGCCACGAGGTCGAGGGTGCCGCCGGGGGCCTTCATCGCGGCGCCGTCGGGCGCCCACACGAGGGTGACCCGGTCCCGGACGTCGGGGTCGACCCGTGCCGGCCGCGCCGGCCGCCCGCCACAGGTCGCCGTGGCCACGCCGGGGCCGTTGGCCTCCACCACATAGCGGTTGCTTTCGAGGGTGGCCGGCTGCCCTTCGTAGCGGACGTCGCAGTCGAGGTCGCCTCGGGACCGCACCTGGATGCTCACCACGGTCTTCGCTGGTCGAAAGCCGAGCACATCGCCGGTGTCGGACGCCATCAGCGGAAGGACCTTGGCGTTCGCTCCCTTGCCGACCGTGCAGCTGAGCTCAGGCTCCCCCGACGGCATGTCTGGCACGTCGATTCGGGCCCCCGCCACTTTGCACCGGGTGCGAAAGGTGGCGTCGAAGGCATCGGGCAGCGACCAGGTCGCCACCAAGTCGCATGGCGTGGGCGGGCAGGCCACGGTGACGTTCCTGGGGGCGGGCAGCTGGAGCTCCACGGTGCGCCCCGCATCGGCTGCAGCGTAGCCACGGGTCACCGACACCGGGCCCCACTTGAAGCGGACGTGCTGCTGGGGCGCCTTCCAGGCCACGGCGAAGCGCCCGTTCTCGTCGGTGCGGGCGTCGCCTTCCACACTAGAGATCCGCAGGTCGGAGACCGGCTGGCTCTCGTGGTCCGTGATGCGGCCCACCAAGCCGCTCTCGCCGGTGGTGTCGAGGGTGGAGCAGGCGAGGAGGAGGAGCAGCATGGGGGCCTCGGTGCGGGGGCTCCGGGAGGGCGCTATGGACACCCATGCCCCGCCGCCCTGCCGAATCCCGTGGTCTCGACGCCCCCCTTAGCGCTTCCGGCGCCGTGGAGCCTCGGGTCGTCACCGAGGGTTTCCACGAGCGGGTGTACGAGCGGGTCCGTCAGGTGCCCGAGGGGCGCGTCACCACCTACGGCGACGTCGCTGCTGCCTTGGGCTCCCCGCGGGTGGCGCGGCACGTCGGGTGGGCCCTGGCGGCCCTGCGGGACGAAGACGTGCCCTGGCATCGCGTCATCAACGCCAAGGCACGGATCTCCTTCAAGGGCGACACCCCTCGAGCCGAGCTCCAGCGCATGCGGCTCGAGGCGGAGGGGGTGGCGTTCGACGAGCGAGGCCGGGTCCCGCTGAAGCGGCTCCGGTGGGTCTTCGACATCGACGAGCCGTAGCGCGGGCGGCCACGGCGGGTGTGGCAGCGCCGCGTGACCTACCCGAACGGCAGCCCGGGCGCGCCCTGCTCGTGGGCCAGCAACCACCGCTTCCGCTCCAGTCCTCCGGCGTACCCGGTGAGGGTGCCGTCGGCGCCGATGACCCGGTGGCACGGCACGACGATGGCGATGGGGTTGGCTCCGTTGGCGGCCCCGATGGCCCTTGCTGCCCCGACGGGACGTCCCACGGCCTTCGCCAGCTCCCCGTAGGTGGCGGTCGCGCCGAACGGCACGGCCTGCAGTGCCTCCCACACCTCTCGCTGGAAGGCCGTACCCTCCGGCGCCAGAGGCAGGTCGAAGCTGCGCCGCTCCCCGCGGACCCAGGCCCGAAGCTGCTCTGCGGCCTCCAACGCTGGGTTCTCTTCGCTGCCGTCGGGAGGGGAGCTGTCGAAGGAGATCTCGGTCACCCCCTCGGCGCCCACGATCACGGTGAGGGCCCCGACGGGGGTGTCGACGATGGCGTGCTGCAGCTCCATCAGCTTCGGAAGAACTCGGACATGGCCTTGATCATCCACGGATGGTCCTCAGCGCCGCACTGCTCGCGCACGCTGTGCATGGAGAGCATGGCGTTGCCGACGTCGATGCTGCGCACCCCGAGCCGTGCCGCCAGCATGGGCCCGACGGTGGAGCCGCAGCGGAGATCTGAGCGGTGGACGTACCACTGGACGGGGACCTCGGCGCGCTCGCAGAGCAGCATCCACCGGGCGCTGGTCTCGCCCTCGGTGCTGTAGCGTTTGTTGGCGTTCTGCTTGATCACGGGACCGGCGTTCATGAGCGGCATGTGCTCTTTGTCGTGCTTGTCGGCGAAGGCCGGGTGCACGGCATGGGCCATGTCGGCGGAGACCAGCCAGCTCTTGGCGAGGGCCCGGCTGAAGGAGCCCGCGCCCTGCAGCTCGTGGCTCTCGAGGGTGAGCCGCAGGATGTTCTCGATGGCGCGGCTGTTTGCGCCACGGGCGGTCTGGCTGCCGATCTCCTCGTGGTCGAAGAGCGCCAGCACGGTGGTGGCGTCGCCCGGCTCGTCTTCGCTGGTGTCGACGAGGGCCTCGAGGCCCGCGTGGCTGGACGCCAGGTTGTCGAGGCGGGCCGAGTGCACGAACTCCTGTCGGGCGCCGGCGAGGGCCGGTCGCTGCAGGTCGAACAGCTGCATGTCCCAGGTGAGCACCAGGGCCGGGTCGACGTCGAGCTCTCCGGCGAGCAGGCTCCGCAGCGGGTCCTCGTTGTCGCTCTCGAGGGAGAACACGGCGGGCAGCTGGGTCTGCTTGTTGAGCTTGAGCCCCTCGTCGTTGACGGTGCGGTTGAGATGGATGGCGAGGGTGGGGATGCGGCACAGGGGCTGCCGCAGGCACACGCGCTCGGACCGCATGCCGTCGGGGGCCGACGGGTCGCGAAGGTGGACGAGCCCGGCCATGCCGAGGTCGCGATCGACCCAGGTGGGGACCTGCACGCCGCCGTACACCTCGAGGCCGAGGCGGACGTAGCCATGGTTGCGGACCAAGGGCTGGGGCTTGAGGCGCAGGTTGGGGCTGTCGGTGTGGGCGGCGACGATGCGCCAGCCACCGTCGACCAAGGGGAGGCGGCCCAGTCGGAATGCGAAGAGGGAGCCCGCATCGGCGACGTAGGCTTTGGTGCCCGCCGAGAGGACTTCTCGCTCGTCCGACAGCTCGAGCCGGCGGTAGCCCTTGCTCTCGAGCTGCCGTGCGACCTCGGCCACGGCGTGGAACGGGGTGGGGGAGGTGTCGAGGAAGTCGACGAGTCGGTGGGTCGCGGGGTGGACGTCGGGCACGGGCTCTCGGGGGCTAAGGGTCGGGCGTCAGAGGGTGCCGTAGCAGTTGTAGACGCCGTCGCAGGTGGTGGGGTCCTGGTAGATGTCTTCGTACTGGATGGCGTCGTCGCACGACATCCGCCGCACGTCGGACAGGCAGCTCCGCGCGGTGGAGAGGTCGAAGTTGCCGCACTCGCTCTCGAGCAGCTCGATGGCGGGCAGCATCACTTCGACGCAGGACTCGCGGTCGTTGGGCAGCTCGGGAAACAGGCACACCTCTGCCTTTGCGCAGAACGCGTTCGCGTAGTCCTCCGGGAAGGTGAACTCCGAGGTGCGGGGCTTGCAGCCGGCGACGGCAGTGGCGATCAGGAGGACGACGGACAGGCGGCGGGCCAAGGGACCTCCGGGGCTTGCACCCAGACTACCGCGATGCCCGACGCCTCGCATGGTCGACGCCGAGGCTTGCCTCTGGGGTTCCTGTGCTTAGCCATTCGCCCGTCGGGGAGGTCTGCCTCCCCCCACCAACCTGATGCCCCGTCCGGTCCCCCGTGGCGGCGCCTGGAGGAACGATGTCGACCACCGAACACGGCTTCCGTGCCGAAGTCCAGCAGCTCCTCGATCTGATGATTCACTCGGTCTACTCGGACCGTGAGGTCTTCCTTCGGGAGCTCGTGTCGAACGCCGCCGATGCCCTCGACAAGGCTCGGTTCGTCGGCCTCACGCGGCCTGGACTCGCGCCGGTGCAGGGAGAGGATCCCGGCATCCGGCTGACGGTCGACGCGGAAGCAAAGACCGTCACGATCGACGACGACGGGATCGGGATGACCGAAGAAGAGGTCGTGGAGCATCTGGGCACCATCGCGCGGTCCGGCACCCGGGCGTTCATGGAGTCGCTGAAGGAAGGCGAGGGGGCTCCTCAGCTGATCGGTCGCTTTGGCCTCGGCTTTTACTCGGCCTTCATGGTGGCCTCCGAGGTCCTGGTGGAGACCCGCTCGGTGGAGCCGGACGCCCCGGCCGTGCGCTGGCGGAGCGAAGGCAAGGGCTCGTTCACGGTCGAGGAGGGGAGCCGCGATCATCGGGGCACGTCCATCACGCTGTACCTGCGCGACGACGCCCTCGATTTCGCCGATCTCGACAAGCTCCGCGAGGTCGTGAAGAAGCACAGCAACTTTCTCGCGTGGCCCATCGTGGTCGGCGAGGAGCAGGCCAACAGCGGCAAGGCCTTGTGGGTGGAGCCTCCCAGTCAGGTGAGCGACGAGGAGGCGAACGCCTTCTACAAGACCATCGCGATGGACTGGCAAGATCCGGCACGGCGTCTCCACGTGCAGCTGGACTCCCCCCTGCACCTCGCGGCCATGTTGTTCGTGCCGGCGTCGCGTCCGTTCGACCTGTTCACCCCCGACGGCACCAAGGGCCCGCGCCTGTACGCCCGACGCGTCCTCATCGAGGAGCACGCCCAAGACCTGCTTCCCGAGTGGTTGCGCTTCGTACGAGGAGTGGTGGACTCGGAGGACATCCAGCTCAACGTGTCCCGCGAGATGGTCCAGAAGACCCCGGTGGTCCGGAAGATTCGGGAGCTGCTGGTCAAGCGCATCCTCAAGGACCTCGGCAAGTGGGCCAAGAAGAGCGCGGCTGCCGAGGACGAGGAAGCCACCGGGCCGTCCTACGAGGCGTTCTGGCGCGACTTCGGCATGCTCCTCAAGGAGGGCTACTACCACGAGCGCCACGCGTGGGGCGCGCAGCTGCTGCCTCTCCTCCGCTTCAACGCCCTCTCCCACGACGACGAGGACGGGTTGCTCTCCCTCGCCCAGTACAAGGAGGCCATGCCGGAGGACCAGGACACCATCTGGTTCCTGAGCGCCGACAGCCGACGCTCGGCGCTGGCGAGCCCTCACCTCGAGGCGTTCACCAAGAAGGGCTTCAACGTGCTCCTGCTCACCGACCCGGTCGACGAGTGGCTCGTCAGCGTGTTGAGCGACTTCGATGGCCTCCCCGTGAAGTCTGTGGCCCGGGGGGAACTCGACCTCGGGGACGATGCCGAGGACTCCGATGACGAGAAGGTCGACATCACATCGTTCACGCCCTGGGTGAAGGACTTGCTCAAGGAGCACGTGGTCGACGTTCGGGCCTCGACCCGTCTCACCGACTCCGCCTGTGTGCTCGTCGACGCGGAGGATGGCATCTCCGCCAACATGGAGCGCATCCTGTCCCAGCATCAGCCGGGGGCCGGAATGAAGGCGAGCCGCGTGCTGGAGGTGAACCCGGGACATCCGCTCATCAAGAACCTGATGGGGCTCCACGATAGCGGGAAGACCGACCTCGCCGAGCAGATGACCCGCTTGCTCCTCGACGACGCGCTGCTGCTGGAGGGTACCGTGCAGGAGCCTGCTGCGATGGGGCGGCGGCTGCAGGACTTGCTGCTGCAGGCGTCGTCGTCCGCCCTTGGCTGACACGCCCGGCGGGCGGTGGGGCGGGTGCCCGCCCCCCGCTAGGTGGGCAGCTTGGCCCGCAGGCGCCGCACGGCCTCGGTGACGCGGATCTCCACGGTCTCGTCGTCGTCGAGGTCGCTGTCGTCGGCGATCATGCGGATGGGCCCCGTGGGGTCGTCGGCGGTGCGCAGGGCCGTCTTGCCGTCGACCTGGTAGGACTCGACGCTTCCGATTCGGATCAGGCGCTGCACCGAGTGCCTGCGGGCGTCCGGCGTGTCGGGGATGCCTCGGCCCTTCCAGCGATGGAGGAAGTACTGGGCGCCCACGAAGCCACCCGAGGCGCCGAAGTGGGCCTCGGCGCGCTGGAGCTCTCGCACCATCTGGTGGTCGGTGTCGAGGGGCATCGGGCCCGTGTGGTGGACCTCAGTGACCGATGTGGTCGGAGGGTCTCCGAGGTCGGCGAAGCTGAACTCCGCCAGATGGGGCACCAAGTCGATGTGACCCCAGGCGTGCTTCACCAGCTCGTTGGAGAGGCTGTGATCGCCGAAGGTGGCGAGCCACGCGACCTTGCCGAGGGCGCGGACGGCCTTGAGGCCAGGGGCCATGTCGAGGTCACCAGAGAACACGACGGCCACGTCGTACGCATCGGCCACCGCGAGCTGAAGCATCTCAGCGACGAGGCTGGTGTCGACCATCTTCTCTTCGGTGTACGCAGAGGCCTGGCGGCAGTGCGGGCACTCCCGGGAGGCGGTGCGCCGCTCGAAGCGCCGGACGAAGAAGCCGGGTCGCCGATCGAGCTCCTCCAGCAAGTCCCGCAGGGCCCGGTGGTTTCCCCCGTCGTGGGGCTGCGGGATGCCGGTGTAGTAGTAGGCCGCCACCAGCCGCTCGCCCTTCACCTGGGCCACGGTCCACTCGGCGAGGGCGCCGTGGTCGAGCCAGGTGTCCCCCGCCGCACGGCGGAGGTCGGACATGTGGTTCTTCCCGTCGAAGAACAGCGCCACCCTCACGGCTCGCTCCTGTGCTGTTCGAGGCCGAGCTCAGGGTAACCGACGCCTCTCACGACCGTGTCAGGTGCGGGTCACGGGTGGGTCAGCGGGCCGTCAGGAGGTGCCGCTGGAGCTCGCGGCGTCGAAGGCGGCGGCCAGGGCCCGGGCGCGCACGAGCGTGGTGCGCAGGATGTCGGCATCGGCGGGGAGCCCGCGGATCTCCAGTCGCTGGTCGTCGAGTTCCAAGGTGCCGTGCTCTCGCAGGGCGACCAGGGCTGCGCGGGCGTCGGCATCCAGGAGGGCCCTGACGGCGTCCGGGTCGTAGCCCTTCACCACGAAGGCACGATCGAAGGCCTCGTCTTCGAACTGGATGTCCTGCCCGACCGACCAGTAGCCGTCGGGGGCGAGCTGGGGGCGCACCTGCAGTCCCAGGCCACGATCCGTCGCGTCCATCCACCGCAGTGCGAAGGTGTGCCCGTCGCTGGATCGCTGGGGGAACAGCTCCACCCGATGGCCATCGATGCCCCCCGCCAGGGCGGGCCAGTTGGGGTCCACGTCGAGGGTCAGCTCTTGACCGATGGGCGTGAGGCGCTCGACCCAGGGCTGGAGGGTGGATGGGGGAGCCACCGCGGCGCGAGCCTGGTGGAGCACGCCCGCGAGCTGGAACAACCCGTCGACGAGCTCCTGAAGCTCGGAGGTGGTGGTGAGGGGCTGAGCAAGGTGCACCCGCACGGCCCGATCGGTCACGACGACGTCGCGCCACCGCAAGATCAGGCGCTTGAGGGAGGCGAGCACGTCGTCTGTGAGGACTTCTCTGAGGTGGCTGGGCTCGTCGGCGTGGACCTCGAGAAGGCGCTCGAGTTCGGGGTCCGCCAAGATGACTTCGGGGCTGCGTGCCCGGCGGAACACCCGCTCGGAGAGGCCTCGACGCCGCAGCAGCACGCCGAGTCCCAGGGGGCGCTCCAGATCGAGCACGCCCCAACACATCATGCGGCGGTCGGGCCCGTGCCCCACCATGACTTCGCCGACCCACAGGCGGCGATCCCCGACGTGGCCGTGGAGGGACACGCCGCGGGTGTCGACCGGAAGGCCGAGGCGTCGGGAGACCTCGCCGTAGGCATCGGCGACGGCCAGCTGGCGCCAACCGCGACGCACCACGAGGAACACCGCCGCCAGAGGCAGCGCGACCCCGACGAGCAGGCAGGCAAAGGAGGAGAGGACGTCCACGGAGCCTCAGAAGGCGATGACGGTGCCCCCGGACACCTGCGGAAGCAGGCCCGACGGTTGGAGACCCTGTTCGATGAGGCTCCAGTTCTTGCCCGTCCAGCCTCCGACAGCAAGGTTGATGTTGATGCCGAAGTTCTTCACGATCATCAGGTCGGTGCCTGCCCGGAGTCGAGCACCACCGGCCCAGTCGGCGCCGATCTCGTCCTTGTAGTACTGGACGAAGATGACATCGCCGCCGACGTAGGGCTGAAAGACACCGCCGGGGGTGAACTTGTACATCCCGCCGACGTTCATCGGGAAGATGGTGTTCCACTCGGAGTAGATGCCGGTGGCCAGCTGCAGCTCGGGGGGCAGGACCCGATTGACCGCGTAGCCTTCGACGCCGGCCATCAGGTGGAAGCCCTCGTACACGGGCACCGCGATCTCCCCACCCACCGTGGCGAAGTCGAAGACGAAGTACTTGGAGTAGCCGGCGCGGGCCGTGATCTGCATCGTGTTGGCGACGCCGCGCTCGATCTTGGCCTTGGACCCGGTGTTGCGTCCCGAGCCCTTTTCGCCGCCGTCGAGGTCCACCACCTTGGGCTTGTTGGCGTCCGCGGCCTCTCGGGCGAGGTCGGGGTCGCCGTAGCCGGGCTGCGGCTGGGCCGCGTAGGGCTGGGGCTGGGGCGGCGGCTGGTAGCCGTGGGGGTTGGCCGGCTGGGGGGGCGGCTGGTAGGCCGGCTGGGGCGGCGGCTGGTAGGCGGGCTGGGGCGGCGGCTGCTGGTAGGCCGGCTGGGGCGGAGGGGTGTAGGTCGACCCCCCTGCCGTCGGCGTACCGAACTGGATCATCGCGTCGACCTCTTCCGTGGAGATCTCCGACGTGGCGTTCCCGAAGCTGATCATCGCCGCCGCGTCCTCGGGGGGAGGCGTGGGGGGCGGCGCGTAGGTTGGCTGCGGCGCAGGGGGCTGGTACACCGGCTGGGGCGGCGGCTGGTAGGCTGGCTGCGGCGGTGGCACGTAGGCGGGCACGGGGGCCACGCCGACCGCGACGCTGTCGTCTTCTTCCGGCAGGTCGGAGAAGTCGTCGACCGCGACGCCACCGGCGTCGCCCGATCCCTTGCCGGTGATCATCTCACCGACGATGGGGGTCATTCGGTTGGCCATCTCGGTGCTGTCGGTGGGCACCATGAACATCTTGCGACGGGCGATGGTGGCGCCGTCGTAGAACACCATGTCGAGGGCCATTTGGTCCCCCGTCTGGGAGATCTTGCCCGCGAGGACTTGGTCGCCCCCGCCGCGCTTGGCGATGTCCGCCAGGCAACGAGGATCCGAGAAGCACGCATCGGTGATGCCGCTTGCGCTCACCTCTTCGACGCCGTCGACGCCAGGAGCGAACTCCAGCTCCGAGGAGACCAACGAGTGCACACCGGCGACCCGCTTGGGGTCAGCGGATCCGTCGTTGAGCATCTCGGGGAGCACGATGGTGCCTGCAAAGGCGGTGCTCGACACGAGGCACGCGGCGACGACGATGGCGGGGAGCCGGCGATGGAGCATGCTGCCTCCGTGGTGGACCGAGTAGGGGCGCTCGTCCCCCGAACGCCGGCCACGTATAACGCTTACGGTCGGATCTCGGTTGCCACCGACCCCGGGAGCACCGCTCGTATTCCGCGTGGGGACCGCGCAAGACGCACGGACGAACTCTCGTTGAGATCGGGCACCTGTGACCAGCATACCCCGCCGGCTGCCGCCGAGCCCGATGGGGGCTCGCTTGTCAGCTGTCTTCAGGGAACTCCACTTCGCCCGCCGAGGCTGGCGGGGCCGGCCCCTCCCGGCGAGGAGGGGGAGGCACGGAAGACCTTCGGGTCTGTTCGCCGCCGCGCTGTGGCACTTCCCACGTGGCCTCCGAGACCTCCATGGTGTGCCCTTCGGGCTCACTGGTCCCACGAACCTGGCGAGGCTGCTCGGGCCGTTCGGTGCCAGCGAGGCCCCGGGACGCGAGGCGACGCACCCGTCGAAACGCGAGCCTGCCCTGTCCAGACAGCGAGCGCGGGTCGATGCCTCGCAGGGTCTTGCGAAGCGCCTGTCGGCCCGCCTCGGGGTCGTCTTCGTCCAGCAGCACGACGGTGCGTCGCAGCAACCGCAGGGTCTCCGTGACCTCGGGGTCGTGGCTGTGGACGAGTGCCTGTTCGGCCTCAGCGAAGTGGGCTTGGGCTTCGTCGCCAGCCCCCTGTTCGATCTCCAGCGCGGCCCACCACGCGAGAAACAAAGCCCGCTGGCGCCCTTGGTCGTGGCGCGCGAGGATCCGGGTGGCCCGGCGGTAGAACTCCCGCGCGGCCTCCGCCTGCTCATCGAGGTGGTGGACGACCCCCAATAGGCCAGTGATCTCGCCCTCGCGCTGTTGGTCTTGTTGGTCACGGGCGAGGGCCAAGGCCTCGAGCATGACCCTGCGAGCCTCGCCGTGCTCCCTGCGAGCAAGGGCCACGAGGGCGAGCACGTAGAGGCTCTCGCTCTGCAAGCGTCGGTTGCCGAGCGTGCGGGCGGTGGCCACGGCCTCGTGAAGGCCCTCGGTGGCCTCCCGGTAGCGGGCGAGCTGGTAGTCGAGCAGCGCCAGCTCTCGCCGAAGGCGTGTGCCCGCCACCAACGACCCGGTCGATTCGTAGATGCGTAGCGCCTCCCGACCTGTGGAGCGGGCGGAGGCGGGGCGCTGGGTCCGTCGGTAGAGGGTGGCGAGGGTGGCGAGGGCACGGGCCTCGATGTGTGGGCAGACGGTGCCTCTCAGGCGGCGCTGGGCTGATTGGAGGAGCTCCTCCGCATCGACGAAGTTCCCTGCCTCGACGCTGACTGCACCCATCTCGATCTCTGCGACGGCCGCACGGATGGGGTCGTCGAGGGTCAGGAAGCTGTCCCGCGCGGCACTGAGGTGCCGCATGGCCGCTTCGGCGTGGCCCACGGATCGGGCTGCTCGGCCCTCGATGAGGGCCAACCGGGCTTGCCCATCGGCATCGTCCCATCGCTCCACCAGGGAGCGGGCGCGAGCGAGATCGACCTCCCACATGGCCTGTCGGCCTGCACGCACCGTTCCGTTGGCCCGCGCCAGGAGCAGACGCGATTGGTGGATGGGATCGCTGTCGAGCTGCCGGTCGCACCGGGAGAGCACCTGGTCCTGCATGTGGCGCTCGAGAGCCAAGGGCCCGCGGCTGCGGAGCACTGGCTGCAACGCGGCGACGGCCCGGGCGGACAAGTCGACGTCGATCGCTTGCTCGTCGTCGAGGCGTCGCGTGGCGACGGCGAGCAGGCCTGGAGCGTCCATGGCCAGGCGAGCGAGGACCTCGGCGCGATGTGGCCCGAGCGTGTAGGGAAGCCACAGCTCGGCGCCCGACACCAGGCCCTCGGCCGCGCGTCGGGAGGCGTTCGCCAGGCGCTCGGGGTCGGCGCGGAGGGTGACGCGGTGTTGCACGTTTCGCTCGACCTGCCACCGCTGGCAGTGAGGCCGTTCCGCGCTGGGTGCCGGGACGAGGAGCCCACGGTCGCGAAGGCCGGCCATGGTGTCTCTCAGGTCCTCGGGGGACTGGAGCATCCATGCAATGAGCTCGTCCTCGAAGGCCGAGGGCACCGCCGCGCACGCCTCCAGGACCTCGTACTCCTCCTCCGTCAGGTGATCGAGGGCGAGCTCGATGAGGTCGACGAGGTTCATCTGGCGACCGAGCACCTGGGCGGCCAGCCGCGCGGGGGGCATGCGGTCGGCGAGAGAGCCCGCCAGCTGGAGGGCGTGGGGCCGGCCTCCGACGGCCTGGGCGATGATCGTGGCGTCCAAGGCGTCGTGGAGCTCGAAGCCCGGGCTGACCCGGTCGGCCGACTGGCTGTAGATCCGGACCGCGTCGTCGTGCCGGCCGGCATGGGCCGACGGCGTGGGCAGGTCTCGAAGGCGGAACGGCACTTCCGCTGCGGCGCCCTTTGGCTCGGGACCTTGGAGGAGCAAGCGCAGCTCGGGGGCGAGGTCGAGCCACACTTCCAGCACCGACAGGGCATCCACTTGTCCCTCGAAGGCGAGCAGGACAGGGCCCAGGGACGCGAGCGCGTGGCCGACTTGCTCGACGGCGCGGTCCAAGGTTCCGGCGGTCGCCGTGGGCACGCCCAGGGCCGAACCGGTGGCCCGTACCAGCTCGAGGGCGTCGCTGGCACCGGGACGCACGAGACGTGCGCCGCCATGGCGCGCGGTCTGGCTCGGGGGGTGGCGTGCCAGCTGCTCCACGAAGCGACGGCGTCCAATGCCTTCGGGCCCCACCACGGTGACGAGACGCACGCCGAGGGTGTAGAGCTCCGCGACGGCGAGCAGGTCGCCCTCGCGGCCGAGGATCGCCGTGGTTGGGGGGGGGACGTTGCTGCGGTCCGACGTGGCCAGTGGGGGCAGCAAGCGGGCGTCGACCGACGCGGGCAGGACCTGGAACAGCCGGCTTCGGCCATGCACGCCGGGGAGGCGATGGGAGCCCAGGTCGCGCACCACGGTTCCCCCGGGCAGCCTCCCTGACAGTCCTCGCCAGGCGGGCTCGGAGACCAGCGTCTGGCCGCCCGAGCCCACGCTGGCGATGCGGGCCAGCTGGTAGGCCCCGGGGCCGAACGTGCGTCCGAACTCCCCGGCGACCCAGCCGGAGTGGATGGCCACCCGTGCACGCAAGCCGGCGTGGAGGGGCTGACCGGTGGGCCCCTTTTCGCTGGCCGCCTCTGGTTGGAGGGCGAGGCCCTGGGGCCAGTCGACGGTCAGCAAGCCGGCCTGGAGCCTGAGGGACATGCTCACGGCGTCCCGGGTGGTCGGGAAGCGGAGCAGCGTGCCGTCGAAGGCGGCGTCTGCCACGGTCCCGTCGAAGTCCTGCGCCAGCGCGCGGACGAGGTCGTCGGCCATCGCTTGGGCCCGACGCACCGCGGCCGGGGCCCGGCGGGCCATGTGATCCACACCGATGAACTGCACCAGCATCAGGCATGTCAGCTCTGGGAGGGGCCCTTGCACACCGTGACGCTACCACTGCCGGAGGCCCGGCGGGAGCGGCTCAGGTGAGTCCGAGCAGCTCCACCTCGAAGACGAGCGTGGCGTTCGGAGGGATGACCCCACCAGCGCCTTGCGCGCCGTAGCCGAGGGCCGGCGGAATCGTGAGGCGACGACGGCCTCCGATCCGCATGCCCACGACGCCCTGGTCCCAGCCTGCGATCACCCGGCCTTGGCCGAGCTCGAACTGGAAGGGGGTGCCGCGGTCGACAGAAGAGTCGAACTTGGTCCCGTCGGTCAGCCAGCCCGTGTAGTGCACTTCGGCGCGATGGCCCTTGGCCGCGATGGGGCCGTCGCCGGTCTGCAGCTCTTCGATCGTCAGGTCGTCCATGAATTCCTCCTGCGGGCCACCTAGCTCGCCGAGCGAGGCGGTGCGTGTGGGGTTGCCGCGTGGCCACTGTTGCGCTAGTCGGCGGGGTTTCCGGTGGTCTCGGGTGCGAGTTGGGAGGGCAATCCTCTCGCGACGACTCTCCTGATCGGGCCGGACTCGAGTGCACGGTCTCGTGCGGGGGAACGGAGATGTACGACAATCGACTCGCTGTGGTGGCGCTTGCGTTCGCGATGGGCTGCGGCCAGGTGCAACGCTACGACACAGCCGGCTGGTACGACGACGTTCCCGAGGGCGAAGAGGCCACCGAGGAGGCCCTGGAGGAGACGCCGTCGACCGGGATCTTCGACGTGTCTGCGGTGCGGCCCGCCTTCGGCAGCGACGCCGGTGGGTCCTTGGTACTCATCACCGGAGGGCCCTTCGATCGCTTCGCAACGGTGTTCATCGGTGGAGAGGAGGCGGCCGTGGTCTCGGCCACGTCCGACGCGTTGACGGTGGAGACCCCCATCGGTGTCGCCGGCGTGACCGAGCTCGAGGTCGTGTCGGGCGGCGGCGTCTCGACCCACTCCTTCCGCTATTGGCCCGACGCCACGGGCCTGGTCGGCCTGAAGGGCAGCGTCGAGTTTGTCGACGTGGTCGGGGACTACTGGGCCGATGGGGGCTTCGATCGCGCCCGCGCCGAGATCGCCTTGGTCGAGCCGGTGGCGTTCGAGAGCTGGGAGGCGTTCAGCCCCACCTTCAACAGCTGCGTGAGCGACTGGGCCCTGCCCAGCGACACGCCGGTGGACGGCCTCGAGGAGGTCACCCTGGTGTCGGCCGACGTCCGCATCGACCTCGAGTCGGACGCCGATGGGTTCTTCGGCGACCAGGGGGTGTCTCCGGGGGAGAGCTACGATCTGGAACCGTCCGGTGACTGGGATGGCGTCGTGCTCGACGACCTCACCGAGGTCCCCGTCGGCCTTCAGGTACAGAGCCCAGCCCTCGACGTGAACGTTCCCCGCCAGGTGGAGCGACAGTTCGGCATCGAGTGGGATCGTGCTGCGCCGGCGGACTACGTCGCGATCGTGCTCGAGAAGTCTCACCTCGAGACCGATGGCTCGCTCACCATCGAACAAAAGGTCTCGTGCGCAGTGCCCGACGCGGGGAGCTTCACCGTTCCGGGCTCGGTGTGGCGGGAGTGGACCTCCGGCGACGTGATCGCCGTGTCGGTCGGTCGGGTGTTCGAAGGCAACGGCGTCGTGCTGCCCCACAACAACGCCACCGCGGCGGTGAGTGGCATCTACTGGGTCAGTGGAGCCGTGCGCGCCGAGTAGGGGGCTCTGGCGGGGGCGGATCCTGCGGCCATTGGTCCCCCCCGTGGCCCGCGATACTTAGGTCCCATGAGTGATTCGACCGACGCAGCGTCCATCGCCGGCCGTGGGCTGGCGCGTCTCCAAGCCCACGATGGCGACGCCCTCCTCACCCTCGCGCGGCTGGTGGTCGACGAGACCACCGCGACCCCGATTGCCCAGATCGCCCGGCCCCGCTGGCTCGCCTCCCAGCTCGTGGCGGCCACCCAGGCGGCCACCCGCGGAGAGCCCCTTCGGCACTGGGTCGAGCGGAGGCTCAATCACGAGCGGGACCGATGGCAAGACGACGAACGCAAACTGAGCGCCTTCCTGCCGCCCGAGGCCGAAGAGCCGCTCCGCAAGCTGCTGGCGACCGAGAGCACGCCCAGCGAAGACCTGGTCCTCCGCATCATCGACCAAGCAGCCTTCCGCGGGCTGGTGAAGTCGGTGCTCGCCGAGAGCCTGGGCCGGTGGCGGAAGCGGGTCGGCGATGTCGACAAGAAGCTCGGGGGCATGGGCAAGCGCGCGGCCGAGCGGAGCCGGGGGCTGTTTGGCAACCTCGGCGGGATGGCGGAGAACCTCGTCGGGGCGATGCGCGAGGAGGTGGAGAACACCTTCGATGTCCGCGTTCCCGATGTGACCGCTGGCGCGACGCAGGAAGCCATGCGCTCCATCGCTCGGTACATCGCAGACCCACAGCATGCCTCGGCCTTCGCCGAGATGCGGCTGTCGATCCTCGACGTGATGCTCGACACCGAGGTGCGCAACCTCGTCGCCGAGGTGGACAAGCTGAACCCCGAGGAAGCCGTCAGCGTCGTGATGGGCGGCTTGCGTGCAGCCGTGCAAGGCGAGGATGTGGTCGACCGGCTGGAAGAGCGCATCGCAGCCGTGCTCGAGGAGGCCGGCGACGGCACCTTTGGCGCCTGGCTCGACGAAGTGGAGCTCCGCGCGGTGTGGACGGAGACGACCACCGAGCTCGTGGCCGAGCGGCTCAAAGCGGTGGTCGAGACCGACGGCTTTGCGGCCTGGTGGCACGGTCTGTTCGCCGAGTAGGGTCACTGCACCAGGGCGACGTACCAGACGAGCCGCATCGCCACGGTGGCGACCATGCCTCCGACGCGGCCGACGGTACCCACGGCGATCCCGCTGATCAGTGCGGCGACGGGGTCGAGGGGGGCCTTGGCGAGGGCCCATGCCGCTGCGCTCGGGCCATGACCCATCCGGGGGGCGATGATGCCTCGGAAGAGCAGTTCTTCCGACAGGATCAACGCCAAGGCGGCCGGCCAGGCGACCAGCGGGACGAATCCCGTGTGGAAGGCGCTCGCCACCACGCCGACGAACGAGGAGCCCTCGGCGACCAACCCTAGGGCCGGCGCGGCGGCCACGAGCGCCGCAGCCCCGACGGCGGCGCCGAGCCACCCCTTCAGCCCGGGCATGCGGCGGTCCACGAAGGGCCGCCCGTCGGCGTGCCGTAGGGCCAACGCGGCCGCGGTGGCCAGAAGCGTGGTGGTCAGCGCCCACGTCCCCATCTCGGGGGTGACGCCCTCGGTGACCCGTGGGTTGCCCGCAAGGCCCCACAGCGCGGGGGCGACCATGGTGCAGAAGCCGGTCAGCACCAGCAGACCGGCGGGCATGGGAACCGCTGTCCAGCCGACCCCGGGGGGGGGCGGCGAGGGCTGTTCTCGCAGCGTGTGCGCGGTGTGAAGCACGACGGCGACGGTGGCCAACAAGGTCGAGGCGGTGGCCACCAGCGCGTCGCGGGCGGGCTCGAGGGTCCACATCTCGCCTGCCGTGCAGATCGCGCCCCCCAAGGGGACCATGGCGCCGAGGAGCGGGTCGGTGACGCCGAGAGCTGCGGCGCAGATGCCGGCGACCATGGCGATCACCGGCATCACCCGCAAGGCCGTGGTGGTGGCGGAGACGACGTCGGGTGCATGTCGCACCGACCAAAGGCCCAAGGCGACCGTGGCGCTGGGCGTGACGGCCACGGGAAGCATCCACCAACCGGGGTCCAGCACGCCGCGGAGCAGAGCCACGGCGGTGAAGACGACGGTGCTAAGGGTCGCCATTCCGCCCCAGGCCACCAGCTTCCCCAGGACGATCTCGAGGGGGGTGATCGATGCCGCCAGGAGCGTGCCCAGGGTGCGCCGGGAGCGCTCGGTGCCGATGGACGACGCGATGGAGGCCGTGAGTCCACTCGCTGCGAGCAAGGAGAGGAACAAACCGCGGCGCGGGAGCTGGGACGGAGGCAGACGTCGTTCGATGCGAACGGTTGCCTCCGGGCGCGCGCGGTCGAGGGCCTCGCGGGCGGCGCTGGGCAGTCGTGGACCCGTGATGCGCAGCTGGTCGGGATCGGAGGCATCGAAGCGCAGGCTCGTGTGCTTGTCGAAGACCTCGACCCCATCGATCGCCAAGATCTCGGCAGGAACGTCGCCGTGCACCAGGAGGGTGCGGTTGAACGTCGGCCGGGCGCTAGGGATGACCGACGCCGGCAGAAGCAACAGCACGAGCAGGGCAGGGACGCTGAGCCAGCGACGGCCCTTGAGGTCTTGCTGCAACTCACGGCGGGTGAGGGCGATCACGCGCTGCGGACGTGGGAAGTGCAGCTTCATGGGACCCGCTGTCCCCGCCAGGCGTGGAGCCAGGCGCCCATGGGGCCTGCGAGGAGCCCGAGGACGAGGCTAGAGGCGCCCGGTGCGTCGGTGAAGAGCGTGAAGATCGGCAGCCAATCGCCAGCCACGGGCAACGAAGGCCCGATCGTGAACGCCCCCGCCACCACGATGGAGCCTGCCGCGAAGGGACCGCTGAAGCCCTGTCGGCGCCCTGCGCCCCCTGCGACCGCCACCCCCACCGCCGCGGCGGCGGCGATGGCCCCCGTGCCACGGAGCAAGAACTGCAGGGGGTCGGTGGCGGGCATGATCAGCTGCAGCAGGAGCACGGCGAGGCCGTGGGCGGGCGCCAGGATCGCCACGGAGGCACACCAGCGCGCCAGGACGGGGCCCCACGCCGGCATGGGCAGCGACAGCTCGACGTCGAGGATCTGTGCATCCCGGTCCCTCGAGATGGCGCCGAGGCTGAAGACGAGGGCGTACAGGACGAACAGCATCGAGAGGGGGCGGAGGGTGAGGCCGCCGAGGGAGCGCAGCACGTCGTCGTCGGGAGGCGTGCGTTGAAACACCAACACCCAGCCACTGCCTCGATGGGTGCGCACGGCGTGCTCGAGGGCCAGCGTGGCGTCGTTCGTGGTGCTCGTCCACACGACCTGACCGTCGGTGGCGAGCAGGGTCGTGCCGTCGTCGACGGCGGCGGTGGGTTCCGCCACGGCCAGGGGATGAAAGCCCGCGGTGGACAAGGCCTCGACGAAGTCGGGAGGGGCGTCGTTGGCCACGGCGACGGTGCGGTCCGGAGAGCTCATGGCGGTGAACACGACGAGGGTCGCCACCAGCGTGAGGGGCGTGAGGAAGATCGGCCACGCCACCGACCGCACCACCCGCGGCTCCCTCGCGAAGCGGCGGCAGGTCGACAAGGCGAGATGGAGCCATCCAGGGAGGGTCACGGGACGTCGGGCCCCACGAGCGCGACGAAGGCATCGTCGAGGTCCTTGGCGCCTGCCTGGGCCAGCACTTCCTCGACCGTGCCCTCCGCCACGAGCTTGCCGCGGGCCACGATGCCGACGCGATCGACGACCTTCTCTACCTCCCCCATGATGTGGGAGGAGAGCACGACGCCCCTTCCTGCGTCCCGCTGGGCTCGGATCACCGCGAGTACGTCGCGGCGGCCTGGGACGTCGAGGCCGTCGGTGGGCTCGTCGAGGAGGAGCAGCGGCGGCTCGTGCACCAAGGCGCGAGCGAGGACGACCCGACGCTTCATGCCGGTCGACAGATCGCCGCAGGGCGTGTCTGCGAAGGACGAGGCACTGAGCAGCTCGAGGCAGACCTCCGCCCGTTCGTGGGGGGAGGGGACCCCCTGGATCGACGCAAAGAGGCGCACGACCTCCCTGGGGGTCAGGCGTTCGGGAAGGCCGGCTTCTGCGGGCACATAGGCCAGCCGGGCGCGGGCGCCGAGGGGATCGGCCATGCGGTCCACCCCCTGGATGTGAACCTCCCCGGCGTCGGGGTCGGCGAGGGTGGCCAGGCACCGAAGGGTGGTCGTCTTGCCCGCCCCATTTGGCCCGAGCAGGCCGTACACCTCTCCTTTGGCCACGGACAACGACAGGCCGTCGACGGCATCGACGGGGCCGTGGGGGCCTGGGTAGCGCTTGCGGAGGTTCCGCACGACGAGGGGGAGGGTCATGGGGGGGAGTGTGCCATCGATCCGCCGTCGAAGGGGGCGAGGGGCGGGTTACGGAGGGCGGCCCAGGAGGATGCATGCACACCCTGTCCAGCTACATGTGCGGTGAATGGCACGTCGGCGAAGGCGCCCCCACCTTCCTGCTCGACGCCGCCACCGGTGAGCCCGTGGCCGAGCTTCGGCAGGGCGGCCTCGACCGCGGTGCCGCTTTGGCCTACGCCCGCTCCGTCGGAGGGCCGGCGCTGCGTGCCCTGACCTTCGCCCAACGGGGTGAGATGCTGGGGGCGCTGGCCAAGGTGATCCACGCCCACCGCGACGAGCTTCTCGACCTGTCCCGGATCAACGGTGGAACCACCCGCGGGGACGGAAAGTTCGATGTCGATGGCGCGTCGGGCACGCTTTCCTACTACGCGTACCTGGGCAAGAAGCTGGGGGACGCCACGGTGCTCCTCGATGGCGACGAAGAGAGCCTGATGCGCAGCAAGCGCTTCGTGGGACAGCACGTCCTCACGTCCCGTCGCGGCGCCGCGATCCACATCAATGCCTTCAACTTCCCTGCCTGGGGCCTCGCCGAGAAGGCTGCCGTCGCCTGGCTCGCTGGGGTGCCGGTGTTCGCGAAGCCCGGCACGGCCACCTCGTTGCTCACCCATCGGGTCGTGCAGCTGTGGGTCGAGGCCGGCGTGCTCCCCGAAGGGGCCCTGTCCCTGCTCGTGGGCTCCGCGGGCGACCTGCTGGACCACGCGGGCCCCCAGGATTGCGTGGCCTTCACGGGAGGCTCGGCCACCGCTGCCAAGATCCGAGGCCACGAGGCCCTGATCCGTCACAACGTGCGGGTGAACATCGAGGCGGACTCCCTCAATGCGGCCGTCCTCGGCCCGGACGTGACGCCGGGGTCCGACACCTTCCAGATGGTGGTCAACCTGGTCTCCCGGGACCTCACTCAGAAGTGCGGGCAGAAGTGCACGGCGGTCCGCCGGATCATGGTGCCCGAGGCCCACGCCGCGGATCTCATCGAGGCGCTGGTGGAGCGGCTGGACGGCGTGACGGTGGGCGACCCCGGTACCCGCGGGGTGGAGATCGGCCCGGCTTCCTCTAAGGCCCAGCAGCGCTCCGTCGAGGAGGGCCTCGCGGCGCTCTCCGATGCGGCCACCTGTGTGTGGCAGGGCGATCTGCCAGCCGGAGCCCCCGAGGGCGCCTGCTTCGTGCGGCCCAGCTTGTTCCGCGCCGATCGCGGCCTGGAGACGCCGTTCGTGCACGAGCACGAGGTCTTCGGTCCGGTGGCCACCATCCTTCCCTACGACGGCAGCGCGGACGCCGCGGTGGACCTCGTGGCGGCGGGAGGCGGTGGCCTCGTGGCCAGCGTGTACTCCGACGATGCGACGTGGGGTGGCGACGTCGCGTTCGGCATCGCTCCCTACAGCGGGCGGGTGCACTGGGGCTCGGTCAAGATCCATGACCAGTCGCCGGGTCCTGGCACCGTGCTTCCCAACTTCGTGCACGGCGGGCCTGGGAAGGCGGGCGGTGGCGAGGAGCTCGGTGGGCAGCGGGGCCTAGGCTTCTACATGCAGCGCACGGCCATCCAGGCAGATCGTGGGCTGCTGAAGCGGGCCCTCAAGGGTCGGGTCGCCGGCGTCGACTGACCCCGGGCGACGAGGCCTTGCCGGGTCAGCCGCGCTGCGCGGCCCAGCCGGCGACCACGAAGAGGAGTGCCTTGGCGATCAGCCCTTCGTCGGGGCCCCCCGGGCGGGGCAGCACCCCCAGATCGACCGATTCGATGGTCTCGACGTCGGTGCCGTGCCGTGCGGGGCGTGGGAAACGGGCCCAGGCGACGGGCTGGCGCGCGGTGCCGGCCTCGGCGGCCGACCGGTTCAGCCACTGGAGGGACAGGTAGGGGGTGAGTCGGACCTCCTCGGTGTCGAGGTGCTGCTGGCTGTACCAGCGGCCCATCCAGTCCTCCCGGACGGCCGGCGACACGGCGTCGGGCCCGCCCTCACGGCCGAGGACCGGCGCGCCGATGGCCACGAAGGCCACGACCTGGTCCCGTAGGCCATCGTTCTTCTGCATGACCTCCAGGGCGTCGACAACCGCGTCGCCTTCCGCCGCGATCACCAGCTTGGCGCCGGGCTGCACCAGGGGCTCGATCACCTCGCGGGGGTCGGTGTCGGGCCCCAGCACCGCCGTGTGGGGCCACAACGCCACCAGCGCATCGAGGACGGACGACTCGGCGCCATCGGGGCCGCTCTGAAAGCAAACCCAGGTGAGGGGGTGGCGGGCGGCGAGGCGGGTGCCAAAGTCCTCGTCGTGGGCCCACGATGCAAGCTCGTCCCAGGTGGTGCCCGGGCCGAGCACCGCTGCGGGTGCGTAGTCCGGGCCGAGGTCGATGGGGTCTTGCAGGAGTGCGTCCGCCGCCTCGTCGGTGCCGTCGTGCAGCAAGGACCAGCGTGTGGCGACGTCGGGGGCCTTGCGGAGGGCGTCGAGCAGCGCCTGCTCCCCCTCCAATAGGGGACCGTCGGGCACCGCGGTGGGGTGGAGCACTTTGCGGTCGGGCTGACGCCCCGCGGGGTGGTACGGCACCTGGGCGCGGACCGCGCGGGCCCAGGACTCTGCACTCCCGTCGTCGGCGTCGATGCGACCGCGGAGGAGGGTGGCGAGGGTGGCCTTCAGCCAGCGCTCGGCGTCGATGGCGGCTGGGCGGCGCACCTGGAACCAGCCGGCCAGAAGGGCGGTGGCCGCAGCGGCGGCAGCGATGCCGAGGGAGATGGGGTCGGTGGCGGCCAATGGGGACGCTGAGCGCTACCGGCGTTCGGGGGGGTAGGGCGCGCCCGGTCGACGGCCCGTGGGGACGCGAACGGGGGTGAGCTCGGGCTCGGGCTGGGGGGTGAGCTGCTCTTCGAGGGCTTGGGCCCACTCGCCCAGCTTCCTACGAATCTCCTCCACCCACTTCCCAACGCCAGCCATTCCCTCTCCCGGGGCCTTCAAACACTCTAGGGGATCGGAACAGGCCTCCGCCACCCTTCCACTAGCTTCGGCACGAACGGCCCCGTAGGCAAGGGGCTGTGGAGCGGGATGGGGCGGTGGGGATCGCGGGCGAGGGGTCCGTGGCGGCTACGGTGCGCCGTCGGACACGGTGTCTGCAGAGCGGGCTTCGGCCATCAGCTCTTTCTTTCGGGCCTTCGAGAGCTTGTTCTTCACGGGCGTCATCCGCTCCCAGTTGCGGCCCGGCCGCTTGCTGATCACGTCCCGCTCCATCAGCTGGCCGGCGGCGACCCCGGCCATCGTCAGGCCGAAGATCGATGGCATCCACGCGACGGAGCCCTGCACCTGGAGCCGCTTGTCGCAGCCGTGAGGGCTGTTGGCCTTGTCGGGACAGATGCACACGAAGCCTTCCTGAGCCGCCACGTCGAGGTCGTTGGGGGGCTCGTCGGACCACACGCAGCGCACCCCCCTCGCGATGCCGTCCTTCCTCAACTGCTCGCGCACGATGCGCGCGAAGGGATCGATCCGGGTCTCGGCGATGTCGGTGACTTGGATCCGGGTAGGGTCGAGCCGTCCTCCGGCCCCCATCGCGGAGATCACCGGGACGCCTCGGGCGACGCAGGTGGTGATCAGATGAAGCTTGCTCGACATGTTGTCGATGCAGTCCAAGACTACGTCGTAGGGGATGCGGGCGTCGTCGGAGCCGAGGATGGCGTCGTTCGTGTCGGGGCTGTAGAACAGCGCGTGGCCGACGACCTCCGCCTTGGGGTTGATGGCCTGGGCACGCTCCACCATCAGGTCGACCTTGTGCTTGCGGACCGTCTTTCGGGTGGCGTGGAGCTGGCGGTTCACGTTGGTGATGCACACCTTGTCGAAGTCGACCATGGTGACGTGGCCGACGCCCGAGCGCACCAGTGCCTCTGCTGCGTACGAGCCGACCCCCCCGAGGCCCACGACGAGGGCGCGAGAGGCGGAGAGCTTGTCGTACGCAGGCCCGCCGACCAGGAGCTCGGTGCGGTGGAATGGATGCATCGCGCGCATGGGACCTCCGGTCGGGCCCCCTAACGCCCCCAACCCGTGCCCGTGGTGCCGCATGGGCGGTGGCGTGGCGGGGGCCCGCTGACCCTTTGGGGGAACCTCCCCGCCGTCGTGAGGTCCGTGACGTTCGGAGGTGCCGATGTTCGCGTGGACGCTCTGGGGGTGCGGTGTCGCTCCGATGGAGCCGGCCCAGGCCGTCGCGGAGGCTCGGTTGCCAGAGCTCGGAGCGCCGGCGCCGGGGCCCGTCCCGCCTCCCGTGGCCGACGGCTTCGACTTCCCGGTCGGGCCGCCGGATGCCTCGGGGTACTACGACGCTCAGCCCTTCGGACGGAACACCCACCTCGGGGCAGACTGGAACGCGGTCACCGGTGGCAACACGGACCTCGGAGCCCCGGTCCATGTGGTGGCTCACGGCGTGGTCACCTTCGCCGCCGACATCGGTGGTGGCTGGGGCAACGTGGTCCGGGTGCGGCACCGCTACGAGGAGGAGGGGTCGCTCCGGGACGTGGAGAGTCTGTATGGCCACCTGGACCGGGTCGACGTGGCCCCCGGCGAGGTGCTCGAGCGCGGGGCGACGGTCGGTACGATCGGCGATGCCCATCGCAACTACATCGCGCACCTGCATTTCGAGGTGCGGAGCGTCGTCGGGCTCCCGGTCGGTCCCGGCTACGCCGCCGACTCCACGGGCTACCTCGATCCCACAGGCTTCCTCCAGGCACATCGCCCGAAGTAGGACCTACCTCTCTTCCAGGTACTCTTCGGCGTTCTCGAAGGTGTTCTGCAGGCCGTCGGCCAGGCCGTCGATCAGGATCTCGTCGGACAGCGCGATGACCGACACGACCTCGGACCACGTCGCAGTGAGGCGAAGCGTCTTCTTGCCGTCGCCGTGGAAGTGGTCGATGGAGTAGCTCTGCCTGAGGCAGTTGTTTCCGCTGTCGTTGCAGCCCTCCGCCTCGATCCAAGAGCGCGCGACGATGCCGGTGAGCCCACCTTCGGTCTCGACCCAGCGGTAGTCCTTGTACAGCTTGTACGGAATGGTGATGGTGAAGCTGGTGGTCTCGACATCGTTGACCGTGCGCAGCACGCCGTTGCCCTTCTGGAAGTCGCTGGGGCCGGTGTCGCCCACGAAGCGCCGGGTGTAGATGTCGTACTTGTCGTTGGCCCAGACCTGGTCGGTGTCGACGATGTGCAGGGCTTGGTCGTCGAGGTCGAACTCGCTCTTGTTGCCACCGGCTGCGCCCAAGAGGTCGTTCACGCTGGTGCCGTTCGGCGGGGTCACGCTCTGGATGTCGTCGTTGGTGAGGGGGTCGAGGCGGTAGCCGTCGATGGCCTCTTCGCTCAACGCGTTCTCCTGCAGCCAGGGATCGAGGTTGTCGATGGCGGCGGCCAGGGCCTCTTCGTCTTCGAAGTTGTCGAACATGTACCGCACGAGGTCGGTCATCTCGGTGGGGGCCAGGGGCTTTTCTTTCTTGCAGCCGATGACGACGAGCGAGCTGATCAGGACGAGCATGGAGGGGCGCATGGGACTCCTTCGGACGATAGCCGCCATGTTAGCCTGTGGATCGGTCGTTTGGCTAAAAGAACGAGGCGGCTCACCGCTCGATCGGCCGCACCAGCGGCACGAGGTCCTCAGCCGCGGAGATGTGGGTGTCGACCCCGCTGCGTTGGGCGAGGGTCGCCAGGCGTCGATCGTCGACCCCCTCTCTCTGCAGCCGCTCGAGGCCTTGGCCGGCAGGGGACGTGATGGTCGGACGGCCCTCGGCGTGGGCGATCAACGCGGCCACGACGGGGCCAAGGGAGGCGTCCGGGAGGGCGTCGGCGCCCGCGTAGGCTGGCTCGGGCTCCTCGGGGTGCTCGGCGAGCTCTCGGGCGATGGCCTCGACAAGGCCGATGGGGACGGGCCGCCCGGCGGCGAGGCGGGCGACGAAATCAGGGTCCCAAGGCAGCTCGCGGGTCAGGGCTGCGGCCAGCACGTCGAGCACGGGCTCGTGGCGACCCTCTAGGACCAACATGCCGGCGCTGTTCCACGCCTCGAAGCGCGCGTCGGCGTCTCCGCCCGCCAGGTCCTGCACCCGCTCCTGGAGCAGCAGCGCCCCTTCGTCGTCCAGGCCCCAGGCGTCGAAGGCCGTGGAAGGGAGGTCGAAGTGCCGGACCCAGCGTGTCAGGGGCCACCCCTCCACCCGGGGACGCTGGGCGAGGACCTCCACGAGGCGCCAGCCGAGGCTGGCGGGGGGGGTGCCCGGGGCGTCGAGCCAACCGTGAAGGGCCGGTAGGGCCTGCGGGTCGTCGAGGGCCTGGTAGGCCACGACCCAAGGGTGGGTGTCCGCCAGCGGTGCAGCCAGGGCCGACGCCTCCGGAGACTCCCAGCCAGCGAGGAGGCCCACCAGCAGCAGGGTCTGCGCGGCGTCGGGGCGGTGACCATCGTCGACGAGGCGCGTGCGCAAGGCCTGCAGCGTGGGCCCACGGGACCCTGCGTGGTTGAGCAGCTCCTGCAGTGTGCGGGGGTTCCACGGGGTGAGAGCCCGTCGGATCAACACATCCCGTGCGTCCCCCTCCACACGGGTGACCACGGCCAGCAGCGGGACATCGGCGTCCTGAAGGGACGGGACGAGGGCCTCCAGTGCGGCCACCGGATCGGTCCAGCGGGTCTCTGCCGTCCAGCGGCCAGCGGCCTCGAGGAAGGGCCGGCAGTCGGCGTGTCGGGCGATGGCGGCGGCGAGCGCGGTCCAGGCGTCCCGCGGGAGCCCTGCCCGCTCCAAGCGCCCGATGGCGTCGTCGGACACCGTGCGGGTGACCTTCGCCTCGTCTCCGGCGAAGAAGGCCGCGAAGGGGTCGTCGCTCGCTTCCTCGCGGACCGGAGTCCCATCGGCGCACAGGTCGAGCATGCGGGCCAGGGTGTCGGGGTCCTTCAGGTGCACGAAGCGCAGCTCGCCGATGGCGGTGGCGCGGGCGGTGGCGTCGTCGGCGAGGAGTCCGGGAGGCACGGGCATGGGGTCTCCGCGTGGGCTGGTGGACCAAGGTTCTACCGCAGGCGACGCCATTGCCGTACCATCCGCCCCATGATGCCCTCACTGTCTTGTTCTGTTGCCCAACGTCTCGCACGTGGGGCCGTCGCCGCCTTGGCCTTGGCGCTCACCGTGGTGGGCCCGGCCCATGCCGAGTCGCCCCCCGATCCTGCGGTGGATGTGGCGCCCGAGCCCCTTGCGCCCATGGGCGCCAACCGAACGTGGGAGCAGCTCACGGCCGACGAGGACGCCCGGGTGATGCTGCGCCAAGCCGGGGAGGCACTGGGGACGTGGACCGTGCAGCTCGCCGGCATCGATCTCGACGGGGCCCGCCTGGAGGCGCTGGCGGATCTCCGCCCCGAGGAGCCCATTCTCCGGGTGGTGCGCGAGGAACTGCGTCAGGCCGTGGATCTGACGGACCTGCTGTACTTCCTCGACGACGTGCTGGTGGCGGGCGAGGCCGGGCGCCGAGGCGAGGCCTTCTTCGTAGGGGCCGGAAGGGCCCGGAGTGCGGGCATCCTGATCCACCCCGACGACGTGTTCAAGAAGAAGCCCCGGGTCTACCCGCGCGGAAAGAAGACCCTCGCGGTCGACGAGCCCCTCCCCCAGGAGTCCTTCGCGCCTGCCGAGGATGGGGACCTGCTCGGACCCGAGTGGACGATGCGGTTTCGCAACCCGACCGACAACGCCGAGATGTACCGGACGCTGGCGGAGAAGCGTCCGTCGTCTGGCTTCGCGAGCCGCGTCGCCGCGCTCGTGTCTCAACTCGAGCAGCAAGGAGCCGATGTCTACCTGACGTCGTTCATGCGCTGGCCGCAGCGGGGGTACCTGATGTGGGGAGCCAGCGAGCTTCGGCGCTGCGACGGAGAGGGCTGTGTGAACGCTACGATTGCCAAGCTGGAAGACCGCAACAAGGCCTGGAAGCTGGGCATCGACATCCGGTGGGCGCACCCTGAGGGGTGGAAGGCCACCCAAGAAGCCGCGCGCCAGATGGCCGATGCCTACGACGTGGTCTACGCGACCGAGAAGGGTGCTCGCACCAGCAATCACTACGACGGGGTGGCTGCAGACTTCGTGGCGATTGCGCTCCCTGCCGAGCTGCATCTCATCGCGCCCGACGGAGAAGAGAAGACCTTCGACCTGTCGGATCCCCAACAGCCTCGGGATGTGTCCCTGACGCCGGAACTGATCTCCTGGGTAGAGAAGCACTTCGAGTTGTCGAAGCTCAAGGGCGACTACCCCCACTGGAACGATGCGAACCGCTGATCAGAGCTTCCTCGCGGAGCTCAACGAGGAGGCCCGCACGGCCTTCCTTCGGGCTTGTCCCCCGTTCACCATGGCGGTGTTGTTGTGGTCGGGCTTCGACTGGTTGCTGGCCCCGGAGTGGTGGGCGCTGTTCCTGACCTGGCGGCTGGCGGCTGCGGCCGTCGCCGCGGGGTTGTTCGTGGTGAGCTATCGCCGCTATGTCGATCGTCACCGGTTGGTGCTGCTCACGTGGGTGCTGAGCATCGCGGTGTGCATCGCAGCCATGCTCCCCCTCATCGAGGTCGAGGTCCTCGCGTACTACACGATGGGCTACTCCCTCTGTGTTCTGGGGCTCAGCACGTTCGGCACGATGCGTCCCGGCGAGGTGGCGGTGGGCCTGTTGGCCTACCTCGTGGCCTTCGTTCCGACGGCCGTGCTCCGTGGGTTCGACGCCACGGGGGTCGTGGCCAGCGCCTTCTTCCTCGTGACCTTGTGCATGGCGGCGCTCTTCCAAGCGGTGCAGCGGTACTTGGCGGCCCACGACCGGTGGGAGGGACGGTTGGCCCTCGCCATCGCGCGGGACGAGGCTCTCGCCGCGGACCGAGAGAAGAGCAGCTTCCTCGCGCGGATGAGTCACGAGCTGCGCACGCCGCTCAACGCCATCATCGGCTACGCGGAGCTCGTGGGGGAGGACCAGCAGGACGCCCAGACGCGGGAGGACCTCTCCCGGATCGAGGGGGCGGGGAAACACCTGCTGGCCTTGATCAACGACGTGTTGGACCTGTCGAAGGTCGCCGCGGGGGAGCTGGACGTGCGGGACGAGCAGGTCGACCTTGCCCATTGCCTCGCGGAGCTCCGTCCGCTCGCTGAGAAGCTGGCCGAGCGCGGGGGGAACGCGCTGGCGTGGGACGTGGGTGCCGTCCAGGTCCGGGCGGACCCGCTCCGGGTGCGCCAAGTGGTGCTGAATCTGGTCGCGAATGCCGCCAAGTTCACGGACGGGGGCACGGTGTCGGTCGCGGCGGGGGACGAGCGAGGCCAGGCGGTCGTCTCGGTCTCCGACGACGGGATCGGCATGGACGACGAGCAGCTCGCCCGTGCGTTCTTGCCCTTCGTGCAGGTCCATGAGGACCCGTCGACCTACGGCGGCACAGGGCTCGGACTCGCCCTGTCCCAGCAGCTCGCTGCCCGTATGGGGGGACGGCTCGAGGCAGAGAGCAAGGCGGGCATCGGAAGCTGCTTCCGCCTGGTGCTCCCTGCGGCGTGAGCCGGGATAGATGGCGGCCATGCTGCTTTGGCTCCTCGCCTGCACCTGCCAGGCCCCGATGCCTGCCCCCTCGGTGTCCCCCGGGGAGGAGGTGGAGGACTTCGACCCGGACGACCCCGAACAGGGGCTGTTTCAGAAGGTCCCGTTGGCGGAGGAGATCGCGGCCCTGGAGGCCCTCGGCTACGTCGACGGGGCCGAGCCGGCCCCGGAGGCTTCGGGGGTCGTGGTGCACGAGGAGGGGTTGACCCCGGCCCGCATGCTGTGGAGCAGCGGCCACGCCCCCGAGGCCTACCTCATGGAGCGGGATGGCACCGTGCTCCACACGTGGCGCAAGACCTACGAGGAGCTCTTCGGCGACAAGCTCCACGGGGAGGGGCGGGGGCGCTCCTACTGGCGACGGGTTCACCTCTTCGAGGATGGCGACATCCTGGCGGTGTTCGAGGCCCAGGGGCTGGTCCGGCTCGACAAGGACTCCAACGTCGTGTGGAAGCTCCACGAGGCGGTGCACCACGACGTGAAGGTAGGGCCCGACGGCGTCATCACGACGCTGACGCGCAAGGCCCACGTGAACCCCAGGGTGAATGCCAAGCGGCCCATCCTCGAGGACCACGTGGCCCGCATCTCTGCCGAGGGGAAGGTGCTGCAAGAGGTGAGCGTGCTCGAGGCGCTCCTCGACTCTCCGTTCGCCGAGCGGTGGACCCCTCGCAAGAAGCACGGGGACCTGTTCCACACCAACGCGGTGGTCGTGCTGGACGGCCGCTGGTCGGACCGGCTGCCGGCGTGGACGGCCGGGCGGGTGCTGGTGAGCCTGCGGTCGTGGCACGCGCTGCTGGTCATCGACCTCGATGCGGAGGAGGTGGTGTGGGCGGGCACAGGGAGCTGGCGACGGCAGCACGACCCCCGCGTGTTGGACGACACGCTGCTGCTGTTCGACAACCTCGGTGGTGGCACGGAACGCGACCCGGCGTCCCGGGTCCTGGAGCTCGATCCCACCACCCTGGAGCCGGTGTGGGTCTACGAGGGGACGGAGGACGATCCATTCTTTTCCAGGTTCTGTGGGGCGTCCGAGCGCTTCGGCGATGGCACGACGATGGTGTCGGACTCCTGGGTGGGTCGCGCCCTCGAAGTGGACCGGGACGGGCACGTGGGTTGGGCGTTCCTCAACCCCCATCGGGCGGGGCCGGACGATGCGTACATCGCGGTGATCCCGGAGATGCAGCGCCTGCCCCCGGACGCCGGTGATCGATGGCTACAGCCCAGCGCCGATCGATAGGGCGGCGCTCGGGATGGTGCTCGACGGACTACCGACGGCCTGGGGCGCCCCTGGAATGTGGGCGACCCCGGCGTTGAGCTCGACGGTGGCGTACGCATGCGCATGGAACCAGCCACGGCCGCGGAGCGAGAGGGTGGCCTCGGGGCCGGCTGCTTCGGTCTGCCCGACGTCGGGGGGCCCGAAGCGGTAGCCGGCGGCATCTCCGTCCCGCTGCACTTCGGCGAAGCCCAGGCCCGGCTGCAGCCAGGCCTCCAGGCGGCCGGCCCGGGCCAAGGGGATGTCGGCTTCCACCCGGTAGTGGCTCATCTCGGTCGTGGGGCGGTCGTGGAACCACCCAGAGCCGGTGCCGCACGCATCGACAGAGAGGAACCGGAGCGGGTGTACTTCGCCGCAGAGCTGTGGGAGGGCGTTCTGGTCGAGGCCTCCCCGGAGCTCCACGACGGGACGGCCGAGGACGGGTCGGGCGACGAAGGCCTGGCTGGCGACGGCGGGCGCCGGCTCGGCGGCGAAGGCGCCCATGGCAAGGAGGAACGAGAGCATGGCCGGAGGGTATCGGATCCCAGCCCTCGCTCCGACGCGCCACGGGGCTCGGATTAGGTGGGCGGATGGAAGAAGACACCGGCCAACGCGGTCCACGGGGCATCCATGCCGCCGTTGGAGTGGTCCTCGCCCTGGCGGTGGCCCTCGCCCCTTGGCCGGACGCGACGGTGGGCCGCATGGCAGGCGTGGCCGTGTGGATGGCCTATTGGTGGGTGATGGAGGCGGTGCCCATCCCGGTGACCTCCCTCCTGCCCTTGGTGCTGCTGCCCGGTCTGGGCATCCTCGACTTCAAGACGGTGTCTGCCAGCTACGGCAAGCCCACGATCTTTCTTTTCCTCGGTGGCTTTCTGTTGGCCCTGGGCCTGCAGCGGTCCGGCCTCCACCGCCGGCTTGCGCTCCACATCGTGCAGGCGGTGGGCAGCCAGCCGGCGCGGCTGATCCTCGGCTTCATGCTGGCGAGCGCTTTGCTCTCGATGTGGCTGTCGAACACCGCGAGCGTGATGGTGATGCTTCCCATCGCGCTGTCGGTGATCAAAGAGGCAGAAGAGGCAGGCGTCGCCAAGTCGACGGCTGCGAAGCTCGGTACGGCGCTGATGCTGGGCATCGCGTATGCAGCAGACATTGGGGGGATGGCGACCCCGGTGGGCACGCCACCCAACATGGTGCTGATCGAACTGCAGGCCGAGCTTCTGCCGGACCTGCCCCCCATCGCCTTCGGGCAGTGGATGCTTCTTGGGCTTCCTCTGTCGACGGTGTTCCTGGCGACCGGCTGGTTCGTGCTCGCCAAGGTGCTCTTCGCCACCGACCACGTCGACGTGTTCGGGGGAGCTCGGGCGGTCGGGGACGCCCTCGGGAAGCTGGGCCCCGTACGGCGCGACGAACTGGCGTCCGGTGGGGTGTTCGCAGCCACTGCTCTGCTGTGGATGACCGGGGCAGACCTGCGGTTGACCCAGGATCTCGTCATCCCCGGGTGGCGGGAGGCGACGGGTCTGCTGGAGCTGGGGGACGGCGCAGTGGCGGTGGCCGCGGCGACGCTGCTCTTTCTGCTCCCATCAGGGGACCGCCCTGGGGAAGCGCTGATGGACTGGGACGCGGCCAAAGACGTGCCTTGGGGGATTCTGCTGCTCTTCGGGGGCGGGTTCGCGCTCGCTGCCGGATTCCAGCAGTCCGGGCTGTCGGCGGTGGTCGGGGCCAGTCTCGGGGGCCTCGCGGGCCTGCCCGAGCCGGTCCTCGTGGCGGTGGTGTCGCTGGTGATGACGTTCTTGACGGAGCTCACCAGCAACACGGCGACCACCACGCTGGTGCTGCCCATCCTGGCGGATGCCGCAGGAACGCTGGGGGTCGACCCACGGGTACTGATGGTCCCGGCGACGCTGTCGGCGAGCTGCGCGTTCATGATGCCCGTGGCCTCGCCGACCCAGGCCATCGTGTTTGGGTCCGGGTACGTGACGATTCGCCAGATGGTGCGAGCCGGGATCTGGTTCAACCTGCTCGGGGTGGTGCTTGTGACGGTGTTGTTCGTGGGGTTGGGGCCGTGGGTGTTCGGGCTCTGAGGCCGACCGTCCCTCCTCCGCTACGTCCGCGAGAACAGCTGCTGCAGCTCCTCCCGGACCCGCCGCCAAGGCCCAATCACCCGCCGCGCCGGGGGCAGGCTCTGCAGCAGGATGCGACCGTAGGCGCGGTCGTGGATGCGACGGTCGAGGAGGACGACCGCCCCCCGGTCCCGGTGGCCGCGGATGAGTCGGCCGTAGCCCTGGCGCAGCTTGATGACGGCCTCGGGCAGCGCGTACGCCCGGAACGGATCGAAGCCCCGCTGCTGGATGCGCTCGTGGCGGGCCTGGAGCAAGGGTTCGGTGGGCACCCGAAACGGCAGCCGAGGGATGATCACGAGGCGCAGGGCATCGCCCTTGACGCTCACCCCCTCCCAGAAGCTGTCGGTGCCCACGAGCACCGAGCGCCGCTCTTCCTTGAAGCGCTGCAGCAAGCGATGCCGGCTGCCATGGCCCTGAGCGAGCACGGTGCGGCCCCCTCTACGGCGGAGGGCGGCGGCGTAGTGCTCGACTGCCCGGTAGCTGGTGCACAAGACGAAGGCGCCGCCATCGCTGGCCTCGATGGCGCCGAGGATGACCTCGGTGCTGTTGCGCATGAAGTCGGGGTGGTTCGGGGGAGGGAGGTCGCGAGGAAGCCCGAGAACAGCCTGTTTGGCGTGATCGAAGGGGCTCGGGAAGGTGACCTCCTCCCCGTGGCTGAGGCCGGTGCGTGCGCGGAAGAAGTTGAACCGGTCGGCGACCGTGAGGGTGGCGGACGTGCAGGTGACCCCGGGGATGGGGTCGAAGAGGATGCGGCGCAGAGTGTCTCGCACCTCGATGGGGGCCAGGGCGAGCTTGGTGAGGGGGACCCCTCGGCGGCCGCGGTCGGGTGCAGTCCAGCGGCAGCGCTCGGGGTCCTCGTCGAGGAAGCCATGGGCGACGTCGATGTGGGAGGACAGCCGCCGACGGGCCCGGCCCAGATCGAGGAGCGGCTGCTGGAGGGCCTCGGGCAGGTCCAAGTCTTCGAATGGGTCGACCAGCTTCTCGAGGCCGCGGATGGCGTCTTCCAGTTCGCTGGCGAGATGGCGCACCGTCGGCACGACATCGAGATTCCATGGGTCGCTGGCCCGGACGGCGTCGGTGATCCGGACCGAAGACTGCTTCCCACGCCCGCCGTCCATGGATGGCTCGAGGGCGTCGCCGACCTGCATCAGCGACTGCTCGACCCCGCTCTGCAGCGAGTCGAGGAGGGGCACGAGGTTGGCAGCGTGGGCCGACAGCTGGTCCTGTTGGGTCCGGGTCAGCCGCTTGCCGGGCCCCTGCACGAGACGGGTGAGGACGCCCTTTCGGCGCCGATCGAGGAGGGGCGCGACGGCGCGCTGCACGGCCCGGGCCGACAGGCTCTCGGTGGCCGCCCCCGTGGCGGCAGACTCGAGGTGGTGGGCCTCGTCGAGGATGACGCGGTCGTACTTGGGCAGGATCCCGCGGCCCGACTGGCTCCGGAGCGCCAGGTCGACCAGCAGCAGGGCGTGGTTGACCACGATGATGTGGGCGGACGCGGCGTGGCGGCGGGCCTGGTAGTAGTGGCACTTGTCGTAGAACGGGCACTTGACCGACAGGGTGAGGTCGCTGTCGGACAGCACCCGCTCCCAGATGTCGGGCTCCACGGGGTGGGGCAGGTCGGAGCGCGAGCCGCTCGCGGTGGACTCGCTCCACGCCCGCAAGGACTCCAGGGCGGCCCGCTCGGCTTCGGAGTCGACGTCGGTGCTGGGCTGGACATCGGGGCCGTCGGGGCCGTCGTCTCGCTGCCCTACTTCGTGCTTGGCCAGCTCGAGGCGGCGCCGGCACAGGTAGTTGCCTCGACCCTCGAGCACCGCGGTGACCACGGGCAACCCACCGCGCTCCAGCAGGGGAAGGTCGCTGTGGAGCAGCTGGCCCTGGAGGGCTCGCGTGTGGGTGGAGACGATGACCTTGCTCTCGTTGGCCAGGGCCCACAAGGCGGCCGGCACGAGGTAGGCGAGGGACTTGCCGGTGCCAGTGCCGGCCTCGCACAGCAGGGGATCTCCCTCATCGAGGGCCCGAGCCACGCGCTCGGCCATCTCGAGCTGCTGGGGGCGGGGCTCGAAGCCCGGGAGCACCCCGGGAAGGGCATCGTGGAAGAAGGCGTGCAGGGCCGACGGATCCACGGCTTTCGACTGCGGCGCGTGGGGTTCGACCACCCAGGTCGAGCGGCTGACCGGGTTGTCGACAATGACCACGCCGACGCCATCCTCTCCGTAGAGGTGGGCGAGGGCCAGATCGGGCTCGCTGGGTTGAAGGACCCCGGATGGATGGTTGTGGATGACGACCTGCCCTGCGCGCGGGCGGTCGACCAACGCCGGCACGGCGCTCTCCGTGCCGCGGCAGGTGATGGTGACCCCCGTGACGACGCGTTCGTGCACGTCGCCGATGGCGAAGACCTCGTGGCCTCCATGTTCGGCGATGGCGCGGCGCAGGTCGGCGGCCGCTTGGGGCGTGAAGCGGAGGGTGCTCACCGCAAGGCGTCGAGGACGTGGCGGCGCACGAAGAGGCCGTCGGCGTAGGTCTTGCCGTCGCCGTTGGTGAGGGTGGCCTTCACGAAGGCATCGTGGCCGTCGGTGCCGACCAACTGGGTGTGTACCTCGACGGGGTCGCCAGCGACCACGCCGGCCCGGAACGTGATGCGCTCGGCCACGGGCTGGAGTCCCTGGGGATCGAGGCCGGCGTGGCGCATGCGCCGGGAGAGGGCCTCGTCGACCCAGTCGACGTAGGCGGGGTGGTTGGCGTGGGCGAGGGGGTCCATCCACGTGTGCCAGGCCTCGAAGGCGAAGCGGGCCTCGGCGCCTGTGGCCCCCTCAGAGGGCTCGGGCATGGCGACGGAGGGCTCCCGCTCGAGCACGGGGAGCGCGTCCACCAGCTCCTTGCACGCGCGGCTCGGGGCCAGCGAAGGCACGGTCACGTGGACCCAGCCCTGGGTGGCGGCCACGACGGGCCCTCGAGGGCCGGTGGCACGGATCTCCCGGTCGGTGAACATCTCCCGTCGCATGCGGGAGACCCAGGTGCTGGCGTGGATGGCGTCGCCGAAGACGATGGGTGCGAGGTGCCGCACGGTCATGGTGCGGACGACGAAGCCGGCCTGAGCCTCAACGTACCGAGTGGGCGGCCAGCCCAGACGGGAGCTTCCCTCGATGGCGACTTCCTGCAGCATGCGCCAGACATCGCCAGCCCGGGCCAGCTCGCCAGGGGCGAAGGCATGACGGGGCAGGGAGCAGGTGGTCTCGACGAGGCTCATCCGTTCTCCAGCTTGGCGAGGCGCTCGGTGAGATCGCGGACCCGGTGGCCCAGGTGGTCGAGGGCGGCGATGGCGATGGTGGCGCCGATTGCGGGGCGACGCTGCACCACCTGGCGGAACCGGTCGCGGGACAGCCCGAGCACCAGGGCCGCGGTGCGGGCCTCGACCGTCGCGCTGCGGGGGGCCGGTCGGGCCAGGGTGAGCTCGCCGAAGTGGCCGCCGCTCTCGACCTCGGTGAGCTCGATGTCGCCGCGGCGTATGACGAGGGTGCCGTCGACCACGACGTAGAAGGTGTCTCCACGCTCTCCTTCCAGGAACAGGATGTCGCCGGGGTCGAGGAAGCGGTGCTCCATGTAGGGCGCGATGAGGGCCCGCTGGCGGTCCGACAGATCGCGGAACAGGAAGCTCTGGGACATGACCTCCGTGAGGTCGGCGAGCACGTCGGCGTCGGCGTCGGTGGCGACGCGGACCACGGCGACGCTGGCGTCGTCGTCGCCGTCGCTCAGGGCCAGCAGGCGCTCGGCGATCACGGACAGCTCCATGTCCTCCGGGACGTCGAGGGCTCGCTCGATGCGGGCATGGGACACCGCGGCGTGCACGCCATCGGTGCACAGGACCAGCAGGTCGCCATCAGCCAGGGACACCTCGGCGACGTCGACGTCGAGGTGGGGGCTGCTGCCGAGGGCTTGCGTGACCTTGAAGCGCAGATCGCTCTTGGCCGCTTGGTCGGGTGTGAGGGTCCCGGCGCGGACTCGGGCCATGGCGACGGTGTGGTCGTCGGTCAGGCGGCGGAGGCGGCCGTCCCGGAGCAGGTAGGCGCGCACGTCGCCGACATGGGCAATGGCCGCGTGGTTGCCTGCAACGGCGAGGGCGGCGCCGGTGGCATCGAGGATGGCGTGGTCTTGTGCGGCGTCGCTGATGCGAGCGTGGGCCTCCTGCAGGGCTGCCTCGAGGGCCCGGCCCACCTGGAGCCGGACGGAACTACTGGTGTCGGCTCGTGCGGCCTCGATGCGCGTGTGGACGTCGTCGGCCGTGTGCTCGAAGGCGTCGCGGGCGAGAGCGCCGGCGGTGTTGGCACCGCGGCCGTCGATGACAGCGACCACCGGCAGGGAGCCGACGCGGAAGGCGAGGTCTTCCATCGCGTCGTCGCCATCGGCCGGGCGGGATGCGGTGTGGATGCCGAGGATGCGCATGGAGACTCCGGAAGCTCCTGATAGCCCCGCCGCGGCCCCGCGTCCCCACCGAGGCTCGAGTACGTCCGTTCCTGCCGGCAGGAGGGCGAAGAGACGAGGACGGAGGCCCGGGATACCCGGGACCATGCTGCTCGCTTGCTCTGGCCCCGGCGCGGCCGACGCCATCTCCCAAGCCTTCGTCACGGGTTGGGTGTCCTTCCTCGGGGCAGCGGTGATGGTGGCGGTCGCCGTCGGGCTGAGGCACCGGCTGGGCTCGGGGCTGCGCACCCCGGGGTCTTGGGGCAGTGGGCTGATGCTGCTGGGGCATCCCGGGTGGTGGTTGTCGGGCCGAATCGGGGACTGTGGGGTGTCCCGGGTCATCGGCTCCATCGGCTGGTCGGCCTTCCTCGCCGTGTGGCTCCTGGGTGCCGTGCTGTGGGCCGTCCGGGTCCGCCGAAGGTCCGAGCGGCACTCCTGATCCGGACGGGGGCGGCAGGGGCGCCGCCACGGGCTGTGGCTTGGTCATGGGGGGCTCGATCTCCCTTGGGGCTCACCAAGGGGCGGGGAAGCGACGCCCGAGCTGGATGCACAGCGCCTCGAGCCAGCGTTGGTCGAGGTCGTCGAAGGCCGCCGGTGCATTGGAGTCCACATCCAACACGGCAACGACCCGGCCATCAGGGGCGAGCACGGGCACCACGATCTCGCTCTGTGTCGACGAGGCGCATGCAATGTGGCCGGGGAAGGCGTGCACGTCCGGCACCAGCTGAGTCTTGCCGGTGCGTGCTGCGGCGCCGCACACCCCCTGGTCGAACGGGATGTGGAGGCAGCCGTGGCCCCCTTGGTAGGGGCCGACGGACAGCAGGTCGGGGGCAACCACTCGGTAGAAGCCCGTCCAGTCGTAGCTGGCGAAGGCGTGGTGCAGCTCGCAGGCGACCGTGGCCATCATCAGAACGGGGTCGGTCTCCCCGTCCAACAGGCCGCCGATCGAGGTGAGGACCTCGTCATAGCGAGCCTCTCGGGTGGCTTCGCAGGACGGGTGGGGGAGGGCGTCGAGCACAGGGTCTCCTGCCATGGCTGGTTCGAGGTATCTTGCACGGCCGGTGGCGGGGCTGTCGGCGAGGAGGCATCGTGGTCGAGGTCGTGCTGGAGGCACCAGGAAAGAACGCGCTGTCGCGGGCGCTGATGGAGCGCACCCTCGAGGCGGTGCGGGCGGCCGACGGCGCGCCGCTGCTGCTCACCGGCCACGGCGACGCATTCAGCGCCGGGCTGAACCTCAAGGAGGTCGCGTCGCTCGACGTCGAGGGCATGCGCACCTTCCTCGAGACGCTGATGGACCTGACCGAGGCCCTGTTCCGCTACCCGGGCCCCACGGTGGCTGCCGTGAATGGCCACGCCATCGCTGGGGGGCTCATTCTTGCGCTGGTCTGCGATCATCGGGTCGTCGCCTCCAATCCTCGTGCCCGCTTGGGGCTCAACGAGGTGGCTCTGGGGCTCCGATTCCCGCCGCGCCTGCTCGACATGGTGCGCTACCGCGTTCCCGCTCATCATCATGAGGCGGTCATGTTGCACGGCCCGCTGCTGGCCCCCGTCGACGCGGTCCGCCTAGGGCTGGTCGACGAGACCCACGAACACCCGGGGGCCCGTGCCCGTGAGGTTCTCGACAGCTTGGCCAAGCTCCCTCGTGGAGCCTACGGGGCGATGAAGGACGATCTTCGGGGTGCCGTGGGTCGGAGCGATGGCAGCAGCCACCAGCGTTTCATCGACGAGGTGTTGCCGGTATGGACCGGCGACGAGCTGAAGCAGCGCATCGCCCGATTCTTGTAAGTCTTTCGAGGAGTCCCTCATGACGTCCCTGTTCTCCGTATTGCTCGCTGGCCTGATGGCCGTCCCTGCCGCGGCCGCCGAACCTCCCAAAGTCGAGGAGTGCATGCTGGTCACCCCGATGATTCGCGTCGGGGACAAGACCGCGTCCGCTGGCGCGGGCTTCCTGGTCTCCGATGGGGAGCGCACGCTGCTGCTCACCTCCCACCAGGTGGTGGGCCCCGCTGGGGGACTCAAGCAGCAGGTGGCGGCGGCCGACCTCCACTCGGGGTTCGTGCGGGCGTTGGCCCACGACGCCTTCGACAAGACCAAGGAGTGTGCCCGAGCCGACCAGGTGCTCGGCATCGAGGCGGCCGCCATGGGCGACACCTCTGCGGCGGCCGACGTCGCGGCCTTCGTGCTCGTCGACAAGAAGTCGGCGCTGGGCTCCGTGGGCAAGACCCAGGGCACCCTTCACCCCGCCAAGCTGGCCTCCGCCATGCCGAAGGTCGAGGAGGCCGTGTACCTGGTCGCCAAGAGCGCCGGCGAGGCCCGGGTGCTGAAGGGCAAGGTCGGCCAGATCACCGATGGCTTCTTGTTCTACGAGTTCGAGGGCACCCCAGAGCTGGTCGGCTCGGTCGGTGGGCCGGTGCTGAACGCGGCCGGTGAGGTGGTGGGCATCCACGTGGGCATTGGCAAGTTCGAAGACGGCACGCTCTTCGGCACTGCGAACCCCATGCCCGCCGTGAAGAAGGCACTGGCCGCGAAGGCCATCGCGGGCTCTGAAGCGGAGTGAAGCGCGCCGGGGCGTTGCGCTACGGCTCGCTCGGCGCGGCAGCCCCGCCACGCTTTGTCCCCTGGGAGCGCTTGCGCGCAAGCCTCCACAACGACGAAGCCCCCGCCGGGGTGGCGAGGGCTTCAGAGTCGCTCGAGGGCCAGGCCCTCGCGAATCAGTGGTGCGCATCCAGGCTGTGGACGTGCACTTCCCAGGGATGGGGCTCCAGGTAGGGGTCGGCGACGCAGACGCCGGGGAGGCCGGCCAGCGCGCGGCCGACCACCTGGGTGAACGCGCCCAGGAAGCCGAGCCACACACCCACGCTGGTGATGGCGAAGTTCATCCAGGGGAACTCCGGTCCCTTGAAGATGCTCGGGTACACCAGGAGCGAGCGCTCGAGGAAGATGCCCACCATGACGAGCAGGCAGACGGCCGCGAAGGGCCAGCGCATCTTCTTGACGCCGCGGGAGAGCAGGATGGTGAATGGCGCCAGGAAGCAGGTGATGGCGACCGTCTGGGAGAGCCAGGCCCACTGGGGGAGCATCAAGCGGATGAGGAGGTAGTCCGTCTCTTCCGGCATGTCGGTGTACCAGATGGGGAGCAGCTGGGCGTAGGCGGTGTAGGCCCAGAACATGCAGCCGGCGAGCATGAGCTTGCCGATGTCGTGGGTGACGTTGCGCTTCACGAAGGGGCCAATGGCGAGCCAGTCGCGAGCGAGCATCGTGACAAAGCCGACACAGGCCAGGGAGACCCAGAAGGCACTCACGAAGGTCCAGCCACCGAACATGTTGCTGAACCACCAGGGGGACAGGCTCATGAGCAGGTCGAAGGCGACGAAGCTCATGACCAGCGCGTAGCTGATGGCCATCATCGGAAGCATGCGGTTCTGTGTGGCCAGGGAGTCCTTGGTGGCCTTGACCACGTCGGTCTCGCCACCAATGAACGTGTCCCACCAGCTGGGGGCGTCGGCGCCGAGGCGGGCCTTCGCTTGCACGAGGTCCGGCTTCATCGAAGCCCGGACCCAGATGAGGTCGATGACGACCAACCACCCCACCATCAGCAGCTGACGGCCGATGAAGAACCACTTGGAGAGCCAGAAGGGCTTGCTCGCGATGGCCTCTGCGCTGTGGGGCTCGAGGGCCACCGGGCCGCCGACAACGAACGTGTCGGGGTTCCACGGGTACACGCCGACACCGGCGAGCAGGAACACCGCAAGGGCGATCCACACGACCGGCATGAACAGACCGAAGGTCTCGGCGATGCGCTTGACGGGACGGCCCCAGCGGGCCCAGGTGCCGACCATGATGACACCGAACATCACGCCACCCTGAGCCAGGGCGAGTGTGTAGACGATGCCGACCAGCACGGCGCCCCAGGACCAAGCGACGCCTTCTTCCCCGCCGGCTACCATGCCGAAGAGGAAGGCGGCGAAGCCGAGACCGATGGCAGCGAGAGACGCCATGTTGATGGCGCCGGGCAGGCTACGACCCTTGACCGCGTCGATGACGGGGTTGACGTCGGGCATTTGGCTCATTGCTCACCCTCCTCGGCCTTGGGCGCAGGCGGGATGTACTTGGCGTTGGGCATGGTGCGGATGTAGTGCACCGTGGCCCAGATTTCGTCGTCGGTCATCGCCCAACCGTAGTAGGGCATGATGGCGCCGCCGTTGCGGATGGTCAGGTAGATCCAGCCATCGCTGCGGTTCTTCGCGATGCCGCGGTTGCCCGCGAGGGCGACGACTGCGGGGAAGCGACCAGGCTGTGCGACCGGGCCCAAGTTGACGCCGTCGGCGCCGTGGCAGGGAGCACAGTAGGTCTTGTACATGGTCTCGCCGGTGGCGATGACCTGCTCGCTGGCGGGCATCGGCGCGCGAAGTGCCTCACCCTCCGCGGAGCCCCGACGGAAGTTCGGGGCGTAGGACCGAGGGGACAGGATGCTGTCCTGGGCCACCACGCCGTCGGGGATTCCGGGAGCCTGCATCTCGTAGCCCTTCACGGCTTGGGAGTCAGCCATGTCGAAGGTCCACGGGAGGCCGAAGGCTGCGGTGGAGGCACCGAGGCCTACGACGGCACCGAAGCCCAGGAGCCACTTGCTCTTAGACGCGGTCATTGGGCACCTCGTAGAACGTGTCGTCGCCGGTGGTGACCTCGACCGCGCCCGTCTTGGACAGCAGCTCGACAATCGCTTCCTGCTGAGCCGAGCTGGCCCGCGTGAAGGTGATGCCGAAGGAGCCGTCGGTCATGCGCGGGTCGCGAAGGGACCGGTCGATGAAGTAGGACGGAAGGCCGGCATGCACGATCATGCCGAGCCCGGTGAACAGGGCGCCGACGAGAATCGTCGCCTCGAACATGATGACTGCGAAGGGCACCGGGGCGACCGTAGGCTTTCCGCCCGGGTTGATCATTGGCCAGGTCGAGTGGGTGAGGCTCGTGATGCCCCAACCCGCTGTCAGGCCGATGATGGCGCCCGTCATCGTCCACCAGCGGACCGGGGAAGGGCGCCCCTCGTACATGATTTCTTCAATCTCGTGCCGCGGGAGCGGCGCCTGCACGGTGAACCCGGTGTAGCCGGCTCGCTTGAGCCGATCGACGCCGGTGAGCATGCAGTCGAGGTGGTTGTAGACAGCCTTGACGCGAACAGCGCTGGACATCACACACTCCCCTTGACGGGCGGCTCGACCATTTCCTTGATCTCGGTAAGGGCGATGGCCGGGAACGACTTGGCGAACAGCAGGAACCAGAAGAAGAACCAGCCAGTGGAGCCGATCAGGACGCCCCACTCGATGTAGCTGGGCCAGTAGTACCACCAGGTGGCGGGGTCGAAGTTGTGAGCGAGCGAGCTCACGATGATGTTGAAGCGCTCGAACCACATGCCCACGTTGACGATGGCAGCGACGATGAACAGCGAGATGTGGTTGGTCCGCAACTTCTTGCTGTACCAGGCCAGCGGCGCGATGCAGTTGCAGAAGACCATCAGGTAGAAGGCCCAGCCGTACGCGGCGGTCGGCGTGGCGCGCCACAGGAAGATGTTCTGCTCGTACGGGTTCTGGCTGTACCAGCTGACGAAGTACTCCATGCCGTACGCGTAGGTGAGGATGCCGCTCGTGAGCATGCACATCTTCGCCAGGTTCTCGTAGTGCCAGGTGTTGACGTACTTGTGCCAGTCGAAGAGGTAGCTCATCGGCATCAGCAGGCTGATGACCATGGCGCAGCCACTGAAGATGGCGCCCGCGACGAAGTACGGCGGGAAGATGGTGCTGTGCCAGCCCGGCGTGGGAGCCATCGCGAAGTCCCAGGAGACGACGCTGTGCACGGAGAGCACCAAGGGGGCGGCGAAGGCGGCGAAGAAGCCGTACGCAGCCATGTAGTGGTACCACTGGCGATGCGTGCCTCGCCAACCGAGAGCGAGCACTCCGTAGAACTTCCGCACGAGGCCACGGCTGTGGTCGCGGAACGCCGCGATGTCGGGGATGAGGCCGACGTAGAAGAAGACCACGGACACCGTGAAGTACGTGCTGATGGCGAACACGTCCCACATCAGGGGGGACTTGAAGTTCAGCCAGAGCTGGCGCTGGTTCGGGTACGGGAAGAACCAGTAGGCCTGCCAGCACCGTCCGAGGTGGAGCACCGGGAAGAGCAGAGCGGTCATGACGGCGAACACCGTCATGGCCTCTGAGGCCCGGTACACCCCGGTACGCCACTTCGAGCGCACCAGGTAGAGGATGGCGGAGATGAGCGTGCCCGCGTGGCCGATGCCAACCCAGAACACGAAGGTGACGATGTACACGCCCCACATCGTGGGGTGCGTGATGCCGGCAACGCCCATGCCCCAGGTGATCTGCTGGTACCAGGACCAGCCGCCGATCACCATGCCGGTGAAGGCGAGGAGCACCCCCAGCATGTAGCCGACGGAGGGCTTCAGCAAGACCCGGAGAATGTCGCGGTTGGTCTCGCCATAGGTGTCGGGACGATTCGGCTTTCCGGGATCGTTCGGGTCGATGACTTCAACGTGTGCCATGTCAGACCCCCTCAGTGTTCGTCGTGTGCGGGTTCATGGGACTTCTCGGCGCCATGGGCGTCGGTGGGCTTGCCGCCGTGGCCTTCGTCGGCGTGACCGCCTTCGTCAGCGTGGTCGCCGCCGCCACCGCCACCGTGGTGGCCTGGCTGGAAGTAGAAGCTCGCCTTCGCGAGGTAGTTCACCGCCGGGTAGGTGCTGATGTCGGCGATGGGGATGAAGTTCCGGCCGGACTTCCGAGTGAAGTTCGGAGCCGAGGCTTCATCCACGATGTTGCCGAAGGTCAGCGCCTGGCTCGGGCACGCTTCTGCGCACGCCACGAGTTGCTCGAGGGCTTCGGACGGGATGGTCTTCTTGAAGCCCTGGTCGCGGTACGCGCTCTTCGTGCGGCGCAGGCGCTGCACACAGAACGTGCACTTCTCCATGACCCCCATCGTCCGGGAGACGACGTCGGGGTTGAGCTGGAGGTTGAAGGGCTCGGGCCACACGTACGTGTGGTAGTTGAACTTCCGCGCGCTGTAGGGGCACGCGTTGCTGCAGTAGCGGGTGCCGGCGCAGCGGTTGTAGACCATCGCGTTGAGGCCATCGATGCTGTGGTAGGTCGCGAGGACCGGGCACACCGACTCGCAGGGCGCGTGGCCGCAGTGCTGGCACATCAGCGGCGTGAAGTGCACGCTCACGTCACCTTCGACCCCATGGTCCTTGGTGATCCCCGCATCTTGCTTGTAGTAGCGGTTGATGCGGATCCAGGACATCTCCCGGCCTTCCTTCACCTTGTGCTTGCCGACGACGGGGAGGTTGTTCTCCGCGTAGCAGGCCACCGAGCAGGCGCCGCAGCCGGTGCACAGGTTGGTGTCGACCGTGAGGCCGAAGCGGTAGGTGGGGTGGTCGGGAATGGGGTAGAAACCCTGGATGCCCTTCTCCTGGAGCCGCTCGTCGAGCTCCAAGTGATGGATGCCCGTCATCTCACCGGGGTGCGGGGCGGGCTCATCCTTCTTCTTGGCGAACTCATCGGCGCTGCAGAAGGCAACCCAACCGCGGTCACGCTCGTCGTCGTGGCCGAAGGTGCTGACGAGGTCGGCCTGGCCGGAGCCCTTGCTCACAGAGACTTTGCTCTGCCAGACTTGGGTTCCCCCTGCGGCCGCTTCGGCGGGCAGGACGGTCGCGACGTTCTTGCCCACGGCGTCGGCGTAGCGGCCGGTCGCGCGGGTGTGGCCGCCACCGGTGGGGACTGCGATGACATCGGGATGCACACAGGGGTGAATCTCGACGCCGAGCTCGAGGGTGCCCGAGGCGGTGGTGATGCTCACCGTGTCGTTGTCGGACACGCCGAGAGCGGCTGCGGTGGTGGGGTGCACCAGCGCCCACGTGTCCCACACCTGACCGCTCATCGGGTCGGGCTGCTCCTGGGCCCACGGCTGGTTGGCGTACCGGCCGTCGAGGAGGTGGGGGTGGGGGAAGGCGATCAGGTACTTGTCGCCGGAGCCGGCGGGCTCGGCCTTGCCGCCCGTCACGCCGCCCACGGCGGTCAGCACCACCGGGCGCATGCGCCTGGGGGCGGCGACGCCGGCCTGCAGGATGCCCTCGAACCAGCGGGCGAAGGCCTGCGTGGTGGTCGGGTCGGCAGGAGCCTCCTCGCCGTCGGGAGCGGGAGCGGGAAGCTCCTCACCCTCGATGGGCTCGGGGGTGGGCGCGTAGACCTTCGCGGCCAGGTAGGTCTTGACGAAGGCCTGGAAGCTGGTGGCCGGACCCATGCCCGCCTTCGACCATGCCTTCAGGAGCAGGTCGCCGAGGCCCATGGTGCCGTGCAGAGGCACCTGACCGGGCTGACGGACCAAGTACACGTTGGCGACGGGCTCCTCTACCCCCCAGTCTTCGAAGACCGAGTGGGTGGGGAGAACCATCGACGCCTTCGCGGTGGTCTCGTTCGGGTGCGACGTGACCGCCACCGTGAGGGGCACGCTGCCCATCGCGGCAGCGAAGTCGGCGCCGTTGGGCAGGTTGTGGACGACGTCGGCGTCGTCGACGAGCAGCACGCCCACCTGGCCTGCCTTCATGGCCGCCATGAGCTTCTGCACGTCGTCGTAGCCGTGGACCTTGCCGGGGTAGCCGCCACCCATGAAGGTGTCGCGGCTGCCGCCCACGAGGTTGAGCAGGTACGTCGCCGCAGCGAGCTCCACGGCGTTGGCCGAGGCGCCGACGATGCCGCCAGGCAGGGCAACGGCGTGGCCGTGGGCGAAGTGCTCGGCGATCTCCGTGAGGTGCTCGGCCGTGAGCCCGGAGGCTGCGGCTGCAGCGTTCACGTCGGCCGAGGCGACCGCCCGGGCGGCGGGGCCACCCTTGCCGGTCTTCTTGGCCACGAGCTTGGCGATGGCCATGGCGACCTGGGCTTCGGACCCGGGCTTGCAGGCGAACCAGTCGTCGGCGTTGGCGCCGGTCTGGTCTCGCATCGGCGTGACCGCGGCGAAGCGGGCCACGTAGCCGCCGTGGTTGGCGTTGCGGGCCTTGGCGTAGTTGCTCTGCTCACCGGGGCCGCCCCACGCGTCGGAGAGGAACGACGCGCCGAAGGACAGCACGTAGTGGGCCTTCGACAGGTCGTAGCGAGGGAGCACGGGGCTGCCGAACACCTGCTGGGCTGCCTTGGACTCCGCCTCGCGACCCAGGGCCTCGAAGTGGATGGCGTTGCCGTCGGTGAAGGTGTCGAGCAGCTCGCCGAGGGCGCCGGAGCGGTACGGGCCGAGCCACACCACCTTCTTCCCGTTGGTCCGCGCCTGCTTGACGGCGGTGGCCAGCTCGTCGACCGCAGCGGTCCACTCGACGGGCTGGCCGCCCTTCGTGGGGCTGGTCAGCCGGTCGGGGGAGAAGTGCCGCTGCAGCTCGAAGAGCGCAGACTGTGGTACGGCTCCAGCCCAGGGTGCGGCGCGGTTGGCGCCGACATTGATCACTCGCCCGTCGCGGTGCACCGCGGTGGCCGGCCACGCGTTGGGCCCCGACCCCACCGTGGTGGCGAAGTACGAGTTCGTGCCGGGCGTGACCTGCTCTGGGCGGGCCACGTACGGGAGCACTTCCTCCACGGGAGTGTAGTACTGGTTGTCGTCCAGACCACAGGCCGCGAGGGCGGAGGCGCCTCCGCCGACGCCTAGGGCCTTCAAAAAGCTACGACGGTCCATGCTTCGCTCGCTCATTTGTGGCAGGTCCAGCAGTCTTTCAGCTCGGCTCGCCGAAGGTCGGCTCCGTCGCCGTAGTTCTGATCGACAGAGGGATGGGAACCGTGACAGTCGAGGCACCAGCCCATCTGGAGGCTGGTCTCGCGGACCATCACGCTGTCGACGGCGCGGATCTTCATCTCCTCGCCGTTGTGGGTGACGGTCTCCCACTCGTAGTCACCCTGCAGCTGCACTTGACCGTGGCATTCCTGGCATTCCAGGCCCGCACGGATGTGTCGCTTGTGGGTGAAGTTCACGTAGTCGGGAAGGTCGTGGACCTTCTTCCACGGGATGGCCTGCGCCTCTGGGGGCGGGATGGGCTGCCCGTACACGTCCTTCTGCATCTTCTCGGGAGGACACGGGGCCTCCCCGCAGTAGGCCATGTGGATCTTCTGCACATTGGGGTTGTTCGGCTTGATGTGCTGATGGCAGTTCATGCACATCTGGACCGGCGGGACCCCGGAGTGGATGCTGTTCCGCGCTTCGTTGTGGCAGAACTGGCACTGCATCTCGAGCTCGCCCGCATGCAGCTTGTGGGAGAACGGGATGGGCTGGTCGGGCGAGCCCTCTGCACCCTGAAATGCTCCGGTGGCGACTTGGGTGTCGGGGCCGGGCATGTACGGGAAGAGCGAGTGGGGCTCGAGGGGGAACTTGTCGTCGTCGATCCGCTCCGCCTCAGCAACCTCGCACCCGGTCATGAAGACCAGGGCCGCGGTGGCTGGGAGCAGGGTCACGAACAGGCGCATACGCCCTCCGTCCTATGGGTGTAGGTAGGGGAGAGCGGGGTCTATGGTGCACCCTCGGGCATCACAAGGTGCCCGCAACGTCTCGCGGCACCGGGGCAGGATCCCGCTGAGGACGTGCCCACGACGGGGTCGGATCAGGGTGTGGAGAGAGGTCCTACCCGCTCCGCGCCAAGACGCTGCACCACCTCGAGGACGTGGAGGATCCGGGTGCGGTCCACGTACGAGGGCGAGCCCTCCGTGATGGCGCCCATGGCGTAGGCATGGTCGCGACCGAACAGCGAACGCACGCCCAGAAGCGACACATCCTTGCCGTTGCGGGCCAGGCTGCCATCCACCTGCCTCCACCGATCGGTGGGTGTGTCGACCTCCACGGTGGTGTGGCGGCGTAGGTAGGGGGCCTGCTCGAACACCAAGGTGGCGATGAAGCCCGCGTCCATCTGGAGCTCCGCCTCCAGTCGGCCGGGCGCGCTGACGACGGAGCGGACAGCGGCCACTGGCCCTGCCAGGGCACACAGGCGGTGGATCCTCGCGACGTTGCCGAGCGCGAGGGCCGGAGGGCCGGCATCGGCGGTGCCGGCTCGCTCGAAGCGGACCCTCACGGCGTCGATGACCTCGGGACGGACCTGGCCGCACAGCGTGCGGCCCGCTGGCTCCAGCAGCTCGATGTGCTCGACGTGCAAGACCAAGTCCAGGCGGTCGGCGAGGTCGAACAGAGCCCGCGCCTCGGCGGGGCCTTGGGCCATGGGGAACTCGACCACGACGTGACGTCCGGCCCTGAGGGCGGCCTCCACCTGAGCGCGGTGCAGGGGGGTGGGGGAACAGATGGCGACCGCATCGGCAGCGGCGATGGCGTCGTCGAGGCTGCCGAGCACGGGCGCCCCGACGGCCTCGGCGAAGCGGCCACGCCAGACCGCCACCAGCTCCGCCTGTGGGTCTTCGTTGATCGCGCGGGCACGGGCTCGCCCGGCGACGCCAACGCCGATGATGCTCCAGCGGACCTGGGCCATGCTCCCTCCCTCGGGCGGCGGTGTACCCCGGCGGCACAGCCGTCGGAAGGGCTGTGGCAACATGCGGGTCGCTTCGTGGCCGCTGCACCTGCGGCCGGGAAGCCTGGAGGAGCTCATGCGGGCATCGCTGTGGATCGTCGCCCCTTTGCTGTGCCTTGTCGCGTGCGCAGGCACGACGAAGAAGCCCCCGCCGTTGTCCGACGGCACCCCAGCGAGGGCCAGCGACGACGAGCTCTCCCCGAAGAAGATGCCGTCCCCCGAGGAGCTCTACGCGATGTGCGAGGCGCGGGTGGAGGAGCCCCGGGTCGATGGCGAGTGCACCAGCGACGCCGACTGCGGCACCGCGGGGTGCGCCGGCGAGGTGTGCACCACGAAGGCGGCGACCGCGGATGTGATGACCACCTGTGAGAACAAGATCTGTTTCTCGATCCTCGACACCTGCGGCTGCGTCGATGGCCAGTGCAGCTGGTCGATCAAGGCGGCTGTGCCTCCGGAGGCGACGCCGATCCTACCTCCCGTGAACGGCAGGCCCGCAGGGGCTCTCGGTTCCTCCCTCCCCGCCGGCGACCCGCCGGAGGACGCGGAGCAGGAGTGAGCCGGCCGCGCCTCACGGGCGGTCGGGCCCGAGGCCGACCTCTGCCGCTCCCTGTCCCGTCCTCGGCGCGCCCGACGTCGGGTCGGGTTCGGGAGGCCCTCTTCTCCATGGTCGGCCACGACCTGGAGGGCGTCACCGTGCTGGATGCCTTCGGAGGCAGCGGTCTACTGGGCCTGGAGGCGTGGAGCCGTGGGGCGACCGTCACGGTGGTAGAGCGTCACCCGAAGGCCGTGGCGACGATCCGACGCAACGCGGAGGGGCTCGGTGCCGAGCTCACAGTCGTCCGCGCCAATGTGCTGACCTGGGCCGCCGATTCCTGCTTCGACGTGGTTCTGGCCGACCCGCCGTATGCCATGGCCAGAGACGAGGTGTTGCGGGCGCTCGAGCCCCACGTCGCGGACCGTTTGGTGCTGGAGGGCGACACCAGCGGAGCGGCGGCGAGCGTGTCCGGTCTCGTCATGCTTCGCGAGCGGTGCTACGGCGGCACCAGGTTGTGGCTGTATGGCCGCGAGGAGACGGGTTGAACGACCGAGCAGTGGTGCTGTGCCGCACAGCGGCGGGAATGCGGGCAGCGACGTGGCTCGCGCAGCGCGGGGTGGCCGTACGGGTGTTGTGCCTCGAGGCGGAGCTCCCCACCGAGGAGGTGGCGATGGTTGCCGGTCCTCGGGAAGGGCTCGAGGCCATGCTCGGACCCTTGGACGCGGCGGAGCCGTCGCTCACCGTGTGGCACGGTGGTCAGGTGCATCCGCTGCCACGAAGGAAGCGGGATCTCGCGCGCATGTCGAGCGGCGGAGCCGGTGGCCTGTGGGGCTTGTTGGCCGCGCGGCTCCACCGAGGTCCGACCGCGGAGGACTGGGTCCGTCACTGGTTGGGAGGGCCGACGTGGACCGATGCAGTGCAGGGGTGGCTCGACCACCGACTCGCGGGCCCGAGCGCCCGGGCTCCGGCCGGCGTGGCCCGACGGGTGTTGGGAGGAGCGGCACGTGGCGGCTGGTGGCGTCCACGCTGGGATGGCGTGGCCCGGGCCGAGCAGCGCACCGGACGCATCCTGGACGCGGGCGGCGAAGTGTTGGTCGATGTGGCGGTGGACGGGCTGGATGTCGAGCATGGTCGCATCGTCGGGGTGCGGAGCGAGTTCGGCTTCGAGCCCGTGGACGGCCCCTTGTACACCGACCTTGCTCCGGCCGAGCTGACGGCGCTCTTCGACGAGTCGGACCGTCCGATCGCGCCACATCCACCCATGGGCGACCGAGTTCGCGTCGACGTCGAGGGTCGGCTGAGCGGTCATGGAATGCTGGTGCTGGACGGCGCTCGCCGGCTGATTCAGCTGGCCCGAGCCCACGATGGGGAGGGGGTTGTGGCCGACGTCGTCCTCGCTCCAGGAGAGCCACTCTTCGACGCGACCGATCGCCAGATCGGAGAGGCCATGCGTCCCCGCCTCGGCGGCCTCGTCGACGGTCTCGGATCGGTGCGTTCGGTGCGTCGGGAGGTGCGACGCATCACGTGCCCGCGGCCCTCGGCGGAGGCGCCGTGGGAGGTCTTGGTCCACCGTTACGCTGCCCTCGGCGTGCAGCCGGTCGGTGAGACGGGCTGGTTGCTCCCCGTGTCCATTCCCGACGAGCTCGCCTTGCTGGAGCACGCCGCCGCGGGGGCCGTCGTCGCGACTCAGCGGCAGGAGTGGCTCCGGGATGGCCCTCCTCTCGAGCCCTGGTCACCCTGGGTGCTGGCATGAGCGATGCTGCCGCGTGGCTGGATCGCGCCCTGGCGGGGGAGCGCCGGGCCTTGGCCCGCGCCATCACGTGGATCGAGTGCCGGCACGGGGCCATTGGGGCCGCGCTGGCAAAGCGTCCGGTGGGCCGCCGAGACCATGGGGTGGGCCAGCCGCACGTCGTGGGGGTGACCGGTCCACCAGGTTCGGGCAAATCCACCTTCGTCGATCGGCTGGTGACCCGTGCCCGTGCGGATGGTCAGCGGGTCGCGGTGGTCGCAGTGGATCCGAGCTCTCCGTTTTCGGGTGGGTCCATCCTCGGGGATCGCGTCCGGATGGAGCGCCATACAGGCGACGACGGTGTGTACATCCGGAGCCTGTCCAGTCGAGGGCATCTGGGGGGGCTCTCGGCCGCCAGCGCCGAGGTCGTGGACCTCTTCGACGCAGCGGGCTTCGACCTCGTGCTGGTGGAGACCGTCGGGGTGGGTCAGTCCGAGCTGGGCATCATGGAGGTGGCCGACACCGTGGTCGTGATCCTCACGCCGGAGTCCGGAGACGCGGTGCAGGCCATGAAGGCGGGCTTGTTGGAGATCGCCGACGTGTTCGTGGTCAACAAGTCGGACCGCCCGGGCGCGGACCGTCTTGCGCGAGAGCTGGCCCGCGCCGTGGCGCTCGACGATGGGCCGTGGCGTCCCGAGGTGCGCAAGACCGTGGCTCGCGATGGCGACGGGGTCGACGCGGTGGTCGATGCGACCCGGGCACATCTGGCGTGGTGTGTGGGGGAGGGAAGAGAGCGGTGGAATCAGCGTCGAGCCGCTGCGCGGGTGCGGCTCTACCTCGACCTGGTCGCAGAGAAGGCGCGACGGCGAGCAGAGGATGCGTTGGATGCGGCCACCCGAGAAGCCCTCGGAGACGGCGAACTCGACCCCCACGCGCTGGCCCACGACCATGAGTGATGGCACGCTGAGCGACGCGCGAGGGGTGCTGATGGAGCTTCGCCAGGCCCTCGGCACCCACGCAACCCCAGGCGGGGAGGTGCAGCTCCGCTGCGATGGGCCTGTCGCGCAGCTCGTCTTGAACCACGGAGCGCGCCGCAACGCCCTCACCGTGGGGATGATGATCGATCTGGCCGAGCACGTGATGACGCTCTCTGCGTGGGAGGGAAGCCTGGTGTTCCTCCGCGCTGCGGAACCCCGGGTCTTCTGCGCCGGGGGCGACCTCACCGAGCTCCCCCATGCCCCCGCCGACGCTGCCGGTGCCATGTGTCGAGCAATGGGGACGGTGCTCGACGGGCTGCTGGATCTTCCGGCGGTGTCCGTCTGCTTGCTGGACGGCCTCGCGGTGGGCGGAGGGGCGGAGCTGACCACCGCGTGCGACCATCGTCTCGGCACCCCCGCGGCGCGCGTTCACTTCGTGCAGGCCCAGTTGGGCATCGCGCCAGGCTGGGGCGGGGCCGGACGGCTCGTCCGCCATGTGGGGCGGCGGCATGCGCTGCGCATCCTCACCCGAGGGTCGCCGGTCGACGTGGATGAAGGCGTAGGCCTCGGTCTCTTCGACGCCCTCCTCGAGCTGGCCGCTGGCGAGGACGCCCTGGCCGCTGGGGCCCGCTGGGCCGAGCCGCTGCTCGCGCTGCCGTCCGCGGCCGTGCAGGCGGTCAAGCGGCAGGTGGTGGCCGCCGCGCCGGCCCGGCGCGGGTTGTTGGACGAGGAGGCCCGCGCCTTCGAGGGCGTGTGGGGAGGGCCGGACCATCAGGAGGCCCTGACCCGCCTCGCCCGGCATCGGAGCTGATGGTGCCATTGCTTCTCTCTCTGCTGCTGCTCGGGTGCGGCAAGAAGCCGTCCTCGGTGGGGCTCGAAGGGGCGATCGAGCGAAGTGAGCGTGGCCCGGTCCGCGACGTCGTGGTGGGGCCGACGAGCTGGCAGGGTGTGGGGCTCTGCCTGGCCATTCTCGAGGGCTGGGGCGGCACGGGGGGGCCTGCGCCTCAGCTGCTGGAGCTCACCCATGACGACACCGGCACGGTCATGAGGCTCCAGGTCTGGCCTTGGGGCACGCCGATGCCCAGCGAACGACCCGGCTTTCTGGTGGTGTTTGCCCCAGAGCTCGCCCGCTACCGGACCGTTCCCTTGCTGACCCCGGCCCGGACCTACACGCTGTCGGCGCCGAACGGCGCACTGGTGCAAGGATGGATCGGCACCTTTGACGGGCGCCTTGTGGTGGTGGAGCAGGAAGCGCCCTTCGGTCGCACCACCGCTGGGCGTGACGCGACGGAGGCGTTGCTCGGAAGCCTTAGACGGTGCGACGGCGCCTGAGGCCGACGACGACCAGCGGGAAGGCGAACAAGGCCAGGCCGCCAGGACCGGTGCTGCAGCCGGTGTCCGCGCAGCCATCCTCGCAGCCCTTCGACTCGTAGACGACCGGACCGATGCCCGCGTACAGGCCGAGGCGGTCCTTGTCGGGGCCCGCGGGGTCGACGCTGACCGCGGTGACCCCTGCGCCTTCGAAGCTCGGGATGGCGAACACCAGATCCTCGAGCAGCGGGGTGACGAAGGGGAAGAGCGTCGCGATGGTGGCCGGCACCTTCTCTTCGATGGTGGGGGTGGTCTCGGGGAGGTATTCGTTGAAGTCGACCTCCGAGCCGATGTCGGCCCCGAGCAGGTCGATCTCCACCGCCAGCTCCCCCGTGGTGCTGTCGAATTGAAGGTCGGTTCCGACGTCGATCGACAGGTTCACGTTGGCCACGCGGACCTTGCGCCCCTCGAGCTGGGCGTTGAAGCCGATGCCCATGCCCCCGAGCTCTAGGTTCACATCGGCGTTCCCCTGGGAGAAGAAGCGGGGTGGCTCGCTTGGCGTGATCGCGACCTCGAGGGTGTCGAGGTCGAAGACGTCGTCGAACTCATCGGTGGGCAGGAGCCCCCCGGCGAGAGAGGACAGCGGGATGGGCAAGCCGAGGTCGGTGTCGGCGTCGACGCAGAGCACGCCCCCGGCCCAGATGGCGTACAGGGCCTGGTTGATGAAGTCGTCGTCGACGATCGCGTTGATGTCCGGCTGGAAGGGCACGCTGCCGGGCACGTTGGCGATCGCCGGAAGCTGGGACGGCGTGTCGACCATGTCGACGAGGAACGGCTCGACGCACTCCGCCACCGGTGCATCGATCTTGGACAGCATGGAGATGCGAAGACCGCCGCTGTCGATGATGAGGTCGTCGGGCTCCACCTGGAAGGACAGCGGCACCCCGAGTACATCGAAGGTGTCGACGAACGACAGGGAAGGCAGCGCCTCGTTGAGGGTCGGCTCGATCTGGGCGGGCAGCCCCAGGATGAGCGCGTCGATCTCGGGCTCGACCTGCTGGATGAGGATGTCGATCAGGTCGTAGCCGAAGAAGCTGGTGATGTCGTTGATGGTGTCGATGTCACAGCTGCCACCGGTCACCACGATGTCGTTCTCATCGAGGGTCCAGCTCCACGCAGGGGTGCCCACCGAGAAGTCGATCGCCTTCTCGCCGCTGACCGGGTTGGTGACGAGCTCTGCGCCTACCGTGGCCGTTAGTGTGACCTGGAACTCGTTGACGTAGGCGTCGCAGGTGTCGGAGATTCCAATGCCGACCACCTCGCCTTCCACGAAGACGTAGATGGGGTCGGCAGGCTCGTTGACCCGAACGGAGATCACGCCGTCGAGGTTCAACGTGTTGTTGGGGCCGGGGACGAGGGTGAGCGTGTCGAACGTGACGTCGACCCACACACCGGCCACCTGGAACTCGTACGACGCGAGGCAGCCGAAGATCGAGTCCTGCACGCACTCGTACTCGCCGAGGTCCTCCACATCGATCCGGCTGGGGATCAGCGCGACCGCGACACCCATCAGGGCATCGAGCCCATTCGTCGTGAGGTCGATGGCCACCGCGTCGCTGATCGGCGTGCCTAGGGGAATGTCGGCCTGAGCGATGCCCATGGCGAGGATCAGGGGGAGCATGCATGCCTTCCTTTCGCGCAGGATACCCGCTCGAGGGCCCCACCCTCAACGATGGGCTGCAAGGACCTTGTCGATCGCGTCCAACCGCCGCAGGCAGGCGGCGTGTTTGTCGGGCTGACGGCCCTCCGTCGCGGACGCCAACGCCGCGAGGCGATGCCTGAGTCTCTCCAGGTGTGGGATCAGCAAGGGATGCCCTCGTCGACACAGCAACGGGCCGAGCGCCAACGCCTCGCCATGGTGTGGTTCGACCCCTGGAACGACTCGAATCACCTCGGCGAATCTCGGTCCTTCCGTGGCCAGGGTCTCGTCTTCGATGCGGAATCCGTTCGCGCCCAGCCACAACCGAAGGCCTTGGGGGTCGTCCGGGGCGTGGAGCACCGCATGCCGCGGCGTAGGGCCTCGCTCCAGGATGCCAGCGATGGTGCGGAAGCCCATTCCTGCCACGATGGCCACGTCGGCGGGTCGGAGGCCTCGCAGGCCATCGGCGAGCACCCAGGGCACGTCGGACCGACCGCTTCTGCCCGGGGCACGCTCGGTGGCGATGCCGCCGACCGCATGGGCGACATGACCGTGGTCCGCTCCGACGTCGAAAACCCGGTCGCCGGGGCGGGCGACCGCTTGCACAAAGGCAACGAGCGCGGCGCGACGGTCGCGACTGACGCGCATCAGCCCCTCTCTTTGGGGGCAGCGGCTCGGGCTGCCTCGGCCTTTCGGCGGCGCTCGTCGGAGGAGACGGCTTTGGCGAGCTTGGACAAGGCCTGGGGATCGTCGACGCCGACGTGTCCGAGAGCGGCGGCGATGTCGTCGAGATCCGCGTCGACGTTGCGCACGTCGTCGAGGATGCGGAGTCGGTGCGTGTCGACGGCGTCGAGGTCGGCCACGGTGGCCGCCAATCGGTCGCGCTCACTGCGGACGGCGGGGTCGGTGGCGACCCGCTGCTCCAGTGCAGCGAGGCGGGTGCGGAGCCCGCTGGCATCGACGTGCTCGATGGACCCCCCCGACACCCGCACCGAGGACGCGATGCCATCCAGGCGGTCCTCGGTCTCCTTCAGGGCGGAGCGGAGGTCGGCCTCGGCGGGGGACGGCAGATGGTCCTGGGCGGCCAGCTGCACACGGAGGCGGGCGATGCGGTCCCATGCGGCGTCGAGGCGACCGTCGGGGCTGCGCTCGGCACGGTGCGTCTGTTGCAGCTCGTGGGCGGCGATGGCGCGCGCTCCCTCGCGTCGGCCCCGGCCGAGACGTCGACCGCCCACCGCTGCGACCACGGCGAGGATCGCGGCGAGCGCAAACAGCCCGAGGCTGGCAGGCAACCAGCCCACCAGGAGCAGCAACACCCCGATGAACGCAGGGACCGCGGCGACCCCGAGGCCCACGACGAACGGCACGGCGCCTGGGACGCCGCCCCCACTCAGGGGCTCGGCGGGAAGGCCGTGGGCATCCATGAGCTGCCGTGCTTCGGCACTCGCCGCAGCCCTGCCGCCCGCCGTGGAGAGCACGAGGGGATGGCCGTCGTCGGCATGACGGTCTGCGAACCTGGCGCCCACCCCCGCCAGTCCTTGGGCGAGGGCGCGGTCGCCCGGATCCAGGCGCTGGTAGCTCTCCGACGGCAAGACCACGAGGGCGGCGGGGGCTTGCATGCCGCGGCGGTCCCGCGCGCTGGGGCCCACGCTGGTGTAGACGACCTCGCCGGTGCGGCCGCCCGATCGGCTGGTGCGGGTGCTCGGGCGGAGGTCCTCCACGGTCCCGGCCGCCTCCTGGAGCCAGGGGAGCGCGCCTCGTCGAGCCTCGGGGGTGACATCGAGCAAGGTGGCGAGGGCCCGGTCGAGAGGCTGTGGCAGGCCGTGTCGCCGAGAGGAGGCTGGAACGGGTGGAGGGGCCGTGCCATCGCCCCGCGACGACAGGGGATGGTTGGTGCACAGATGGTAGAGCACCGCCCCGAGGCCGTACAGGGCGGCATCGGCGTTGGGGGCTGCCCCTTGGAACGCCTCGGGTGCGACCTGGCCGAGGGTGTTGCGGCCAATGTCGCTCGGCTCGATCGCGAGGGGGGCGAAGATCGGCTGGCCTTGGGCATCGAGGGCGATGTCGTGGAGGAACACAGCGCTCGGGAGGTGAGGACCTGCGTCCTGCACGGCGGTGGCGAGGCGCGCACCGATGGCGGCGACGAGGTCCCCGCGAAGGGGCAAGGAGGCGTCCGCCAGCGTGGCGTCCTCGGTGGGTTGGCGGATCACCACCACCCGGGATGCCTCCTCGACGACCTCCAGCGTGTGGCACAAGTGCGCCGAGCGGAGCCCGGCCAAGGCGCGGTGGCGCTCGGCGAAAGCATGTCGAGCCTCTGGGGACGCATCGCTCCCCAGCACCAGGGCTTCTCCTGGGCGTCCGGTGTCGTCTGCCACGCGCGCACGATGCACTCCGCCCACCGCTGGCGCGGGTCCCGTGACCCGCCAGCGGCCGACGGTCTCGCCGGTGGCCAGTCCTGTCCGGCTCATGGAGCTCCTCGTCCTGCGACAGCGAGATACCCTGTGGCGGCGGGCAATGCCTCGCCCCAACCTCTCTCCGTCCCAGGAGTGCGACCCATGACCGCGTCGCCGAGCGCCGACCAGACGCTCCAGTTCCTCCTCGATGCGCCCATGTTTGGCGACTTGTCCCCCGAAGAACTTGCCCGCATCGTCGACATCGTCGACGTTCGCCGGATGGGTGACGGCGGCGTCGTCTTTGCTGAAGGCGACCCGGGCGATGCCTGGTACGTCGTGTTTGATGGAGAGGTCGAGGTGCTCAAGGGCGAGGGCGACTCCGAGCGCGCCATCGCCATCCTTGGCCGGCGCGCCTGCTTTGGTGAGATGGCCATTCTGGATGGCTCTCCCCGTTCCGCCACCGTGCGGGCTCGCGGTGACCTCATCGTGCTGCGGTTCACCCGCAAGGACTTCGCGGCCCTCCTCCGCGCCAATACGCTGGCGGCCTTCAAGCTTGTACACCAGATCGCGCTGGTTCTCGTCTCCCGGCAGCGCCGCACGACGAGCCGGCTGGTGGAGATCCTCGACGCCGGCGATGAAGGGCGCATGCGCGATGGGCTGGCCCCCATCGTGGAGCAGTCGTCGGTGGCGGAGTGATCTCGCTGCTGCTGCTAGGCCTGGCCTCTGCCGGCTGGCAGGAGGACCTACGGCCTGCGGCAGCCCCCTGGGACGTCGCGGACCGCTGGGCCATGTACGCGGCACAACAAGACCCCCCTCTCCCTGCGCTCGCCTGTGACGTGCTCGTGCCCGACCACGTCCGTCTGTGCTTCCGGACGCGCCAGGGGGAGCAGCTTCGCTGGGTGACCGAGGCGGACCTCACCGCGTGGGGGGCCAGCGTGGAGGCGCTCAGGAAGCAGGTCACCGACGCGAGCCGAGATCGGGCCATGCGCCCGGAGACGCTGACCATCGACGGCATGAACCGGTCGTACGCACGCTGGGTCGACGGCGAAGGGTGGGCCGTGGCCCCCTTGCTGTGGGCCCAAGAGATCGGAAAACAGCTGGGTCCCGATGCCCGCTTTGCGGTGCCCGCAGGCACCGTGGCCCTCGCCTGGGCAGCGGGGGACGGCGACGTGGACAAAGCGCTGGCCGTGGGCGTTGTGGAGCTCGCCGACGAGCAGCCGGGGGAGGTCAGTCGGGTGGTGTTTCGGCTGGACGGCGAGACCCTGGTGCCCTTCGCCGAGGCCACGCCCTCGGTGCCGGCCCCGTCCGAGGCGCCCTGACTAGAGCTCTGGAGCCACGAGGAGCTCTGGGTCGAGCGGAGGCACGTCGAGGGTGCGCAGGAAGGCCACGATCGCGGCCTCGTCGTCGTCGGGCAGATCGAGGACCACCAGGGACTCCTCGCGATGGCCCACCACGGGGTCGGTGAGGTCGCGAGAGTAGTAGGCCACGACGTCCTCGAGGGTGCTGCGGCTGCCGTCGTGGAAGTAAGGGGGGCTCTGGCCGACCCCGCGGAGACTGGGGACCTTGAACTGTCCCAGGGTCTCGGGCGCCGGAGGGGTGCTGGGGAGGCGCGCCAGCTTGTCTGCTCCCCACGAGGGGTCGTCCGAGTAGGCGCCGGCGGCGTTGAAGGGGTCGTCGACGACCGCCAAGACGCCGTTGAAGCGACCATTGTCGGGCGGGCCGTCGAGACCGATGTTGTGGAAGGCCTCGTTGGAGAGATCTGGGCCGAAGTGGCACAGATGGCAGTTGGCCTCCCCCACGAACAGCTGCAGCCCTCGCTGTTCTTCGTCGGTGAGGGGCTCCCGAACGGCGGATGCCGCCTCGGCACCACCATCGAGCAGCGCGTCGGCCCAGGCGTCGAAGCGGGTGGGTCCGGTCATCAGCCGGCGCTCGTACGCGGCGATGGCCTTGCCGACGTTGGCGAAGGCGTCGTCGATGGCGAAGCGAGTCGGTTCGTCGAGGGCTGCCCAGGCTTCGGCCCATGGGTCGCCCTCCGGAGCGAGCGGGGTGGCATCGGACGGGAGCGCGTCCACATCTGGGAGGGGGCCGAAGACCGTGACGTAGGCCTCGGAAACGGCCGGGCGCTCTGCGATGGCCCGCAGGACCGCTACCCGGTTCGTGCCGTGCTCCTTGGCGTCCTCGAGGGGCCCAATGGCCTGGGACCACTGGGTGTCTTTGCGGCCGTCCCAGAAGAACCACTCGTTGTTCGCCGTGTTCCACACGGGCGGCGTGTGGCGGCCCACCTGTTCGAGGGCGGTGGACAGCGGAACGGGGTCGCTGAAGCCATGGTCGGGTTGGTGGCACGTGGCGCAGGAGACGGAGCCGTCGAGGGACAAGGCCGAGTCAAAGAAGAGCCACTGGCCAAGCAGAGCGGCGTCCACGTCGTCCGCTACAGCGTTCGACGGATCGTCCCGCGGCGACGGGTCGAATCCCATGCGCGCGATGCGTTCCAGGTCTTCCTCGGACCATTGGATGCCCGCAGGAGTGGGACCGTCGAGCTCGATGGGTTCGGAGCCAGAGCAAGCGAGCGGCAACAAGGCGATGGGAAGCGTCAGGCGCATGCGACGTCGTAGCGCACTGGGAGGCCGACTGCAGGTCGGGGCAAGGAAGCAAGAAGCCCCGTCGGTGAACCGACGGGGCTTGATGCAAATGGAGCTGAAGGGACTCGAACCCTCGACCTCTAGAATGCCATTCTAGCGCTCTCCCAGTTGAGCTACAGCCCCTCTGGCGGAGCGCTTCTAACGGTGGCCTCACCGGGTGGCAAGGGTTCGTCGCTACTCCGAGTGGCTCGAAACGCGTCGATCTCGCCTTCCAGCTCGTCGATGCGCCGCATCGCCTTTCGCAGGGCGGGGTGATCGATCTCCCCCGCTTGCACGAGGTGGTAGGCGGTCTTGCCCAGCCGAGCCCAGAAATGGGCGAGATCGGCCTGCTGCCGTCGCAGCGCTAGTTGGGCCCTCGACGCCTCGGCGGCCCGCGAGAGCTCTGAGCGCCCTCGACGCAGGAGGCGACGCATGGCTTGGGACAGCATGTCGCCGAGGATCGGCTGAAGGTCGCGGGCCTCGGACGTCACGTCGTCCGTGGTCTGCAGGTCATCGCTGGGGGTGGAATCGCTCATCGCGCCCCCCTAACGTTCTGCGCCCGCCCCTTCGGTGTCGACGGGGTCAGCGGTGTTGGCCCCCGCTTCGAGCAGCGACTCCACGGCGGCACGGGCCTCCGGAGTCCGGGGAGAGGCCTCTTTCAAAGCGGACAATAGCTCCGACCGGTAGCGCGGTGTCAGCACGGAGCCGGTCCATCGCACCCGATCCACCTGGAGGATCAGCTCGTCCGGGTGCTGCTCGATCAACACTTCTAGGCTGGCGAGCGCCGAGGTGGCGTCGCCGTCGGCCCACGTGGGCGCGGTGGCATCCAGCAAGGCCGTTGACCAGGTGCCTAGGAAGGCGAGCTCCGGATCTGACAGGTCAGAGGCCCGAGCGGAGAAGGCCCGAGCGACAGGTAGGTCGATGGCGGCGGCCCCGGTGTCGATGAGGGCAAGCCATCGCGCCCACACCAGGCTGGTCCACGCCAGGCAGGCCTCTTCTGCCGATCCGTCCACCAGCGGGATGGCTTCCTGCCAGCCTCGCCGCTGCCGCGTGGTGGCGACCTCGGGATCGGCGGTGAGGCAGTCCAGCCCGAGGCTGCGCGCCTCGGCCCACGCGAAGAGTCGGGCGCGATCGGTGGGCTCGGTCCAGCCTGCGGCGTGCTGGTGGCGCACCAGGCGCCAAAGGACGTCGGGTCTCCCTGGGGCCAATCCGTACGCTTCCTCGAGGGGCTCTTCGGCGACGTCGAGGCCGATGCGATCGCGCACCGCCCAGGCCGCGTCGGTGGCCGCGAGCAAGGGGAGGACGGGGTCGTCGCTGCTCTGCTGGCGGCGAATGCAGCCCGGACCCACGAGGGTGGCGCACAAGCCCAACAGGGCGACGTGGTGCAGGCTGGGTCGTGGAGTGGAGGGGCCCATGGCACGGCAGGATAGTCTGCCGGTGCAACCCGCGCGGAGGTGAACATGGTGTCCGCCCCACCCGACGCTGCGTCGGCCGGCCCTCCGCTGGTCGATGACGGCTCCGAGGCCCAGGCCGCGAGCGGGGTCCTCGGCGCGATCGCGGCGGCTTGGCGTCGCACCCAGCGGGATCCCTTCGGCGTGCTTCTGCCCGCAGGCGTCGCCCTGCTGCTGCAGGCGGCGGTCGTCGTCTGGTGGTGGCGTTTGGCCCTGCCGCCCCTGGAGTCTGTCGGCGCCGGGGTGGCCCTGCTGGTGGCGCTGGGCCTGGTGGTGGCGCCCCTTCGTGCCGCAATCCTCGGAGCAGGCGCTCGCGCTGGCGGCCGTCGCGGACCTGGCCTGCGTCGCGGGCTGTCGATGATGGGGGTGGTGGTGCTCGTCGGCGCCGCTCAGGGCGTGGCCTTGGGCGCGGTGGTCGTGCTTTGGGCCCTCGGCGCCTCCTTGCTGCTGTCCTACGGGTTGTTGAGTGCCGCTGCGTTGTATGGCGCGGTGTGCCTGGTACTGGGGGTGCTCCTGAGCTTCGCGCTTCGGGTGCGCCTGGCCTATGCGCCGGTGCTCGCGGTCGACGGGGGACGTGCCGCCTGGCGCGCCCTGGCGCGGCCCCCGGGGGTGGCATGGGGGCGTACGGCGGCGGTGGTGCTCACCTCCGATGTCCTGTTCGCGACAGGCACATTGTTGGCGGGGGCCGGCGCCCTTCCTGGCTTTGCCCTTCGAGACCTCGCGCTGCAGCGCCTTTGGGAGGACCTGCCGTGATTCCGATCGCTCTGTGGTGGCTCGCGTGCGGCGCAGCCCCGTCGCCCGTCGCCTCGTCCCCGCCCCCTGCGCCTGCAGAGGACGCCAACGATGGCGAAGCCACGGCCCAGGTCGAACTGGTGCGGCCGCTGGAGGTGGCCCGGCGGATGTCGACCACGGACCGGCCCATGGTCGTCAACTTCTGGGCGACGTGGTGTGGGCCCTGCCGAGAGGAACAGCCACGCCTCGCTCGGTTCGCGGCGGCGCACCCCGACGTGCGCATGGTGTGGGTCAGCCTCGATCTCGCCAAGCTTCGAGATCGCGCGGTGGTGCCGTTGCTCGCCAAGGAGGGATACCTCGACGGCCCGGTGGAGCACTGGCAGCTCGATGACCCCGACCCCGCGATGGCCATGGGGAAGTTGTTGCCCGACTGGAAGGGGATGGTGCCGACGACCCTCGCTGTCGATGCACAGGGGAGCGTCGTGCGCAGCTGGGCCAGAGCGCTGGAAGACGACGACTTGCGGGCGCTGGAGGCAGCCGTCACGCCGTGAGGTAGCTACGCCCGGATGGTGGAATCGGTAGACACGGGGAACTTAAAATTCCCTTCCTTCGGGAGTGCGGGTTCGAGTCCCGCTCCGGGCACGGCGCCTTGTTTGGCCACGAAGGCGCGCACGGCGTCGAGGGGGAACGGCTTGTCCAGCCACTGAAGCACGCCGGCATCGAGCCACGACCGAAGCGCGGCACTCTGGGGCGGGGCCCCGGACATGAGCACGACCTCGCCGCGGCTTCGAAGCACCACCTCGCTGATCTCGGCGTCGGTGTGATGCCCGACGTCGCAGAACACGAGATCGAAGTACGCCTCGTCCGCCACGTGGTCGAGGGAGTCCACCACCGTGACGTCGTGGCCGCGGAGGGCGCGTGCGAGGCAGCGCGCCACGAGAGATTCGTCTTCGACAATGAGGACCTGCATGTCCACTCGTCGGCACGAGCCTCGGGGGCTTTAGGAAAAACGTGCGGGGGATCCTCATAGGATCCCTGTGTGCACGGAACGAACGAAAGCGCAGTGCACAACCCGAGGGTTGCGCATCGCGCTGTCTCGTTCGATGGAGGCTCCCTGCGGAACCTCCGGCCCGACCCTAGGAGGGGCGGGTGGTGCTGCGCGCGGCGCGGCGGGCAGCGCGGCGGGTCGCCTTGCGACGACGCTTCTCGGCCAGGCGCTGCTTGAGGCGACGCTTCTCGCCGGGCTTCAGGTAGAAGCTGTTCTTCTTGATGTCCTTACGGATGCCCTCACGCTCCACCTTGCGGCGGAAGCGGCGCAGGGCCTTCTCGAAGGGCTCGTTCTCTCGCACAGTGACCAGGATCAAGGGACCATTCTCCTTGCGTCGGATTTGACGCAGCGGCGGCACGGTGGGGTTGGCTTGGGGCGGACCCCTACGAACACGTGCCGTGAACCCCGCGGGCTTAGCCTGCTGGGGCTTCTCTGCCAAGGGATGAGGCAGCTCAGGTGGGTGCTTCGGGGTCGAGGACGACCCGCAAAGCTTCGACACGCTCCCGATTGACGCCCAGATCGCTGTATCCGACCCGGCTGGCGCTACGGACGTGGAGAAGATCCCCGAGCCGAAGGACCAGCAGATCGTCGGTGAACAGACCCGACGGGGTGGTGCAGGCCGCGTGCAGCCAGCGTTCCGTCTCGGAGACGACCACACAGCCTGGGAGGCTGAGGACGGCCTCTCGAAGCGCTGCGGGGGACGCAACGGGAAGCGGAGGCACCGTGTGGGCCGCGTCGCCCTCCTGGGAGGTCACGCAGTTGGGCGCGCCGCCGCAGGGAGGCAAGGTGTCCGGCGTCAGGGTCGGCGAGCAGGCGAGCAACCAGAAGATCAAGGCGCCTCCGGGGGCATGAGGGCCTCTTCGGGAGGCTCGGGTGCTTCGGGGAGGGATGGCCCTCCGTGGGCCGGGCGGGCGACGCGGGGGTCGATGCCATGGCGCAGTGCGTCCAGGGTGCGGGCCACTGAGGCGGGCAGCTGGCGCTCCTCGACGGTGAGGGACTCGGTGACTCGACCCTCCGCGGTGCGTCGCGTGTAGCGAATCGGACCGCTGGACCACGCGGCGTCGTGGACGTCTCCCGAGGCCGGGAAGCTCCGGCTGCGGGTGCCGATCCAGTCCACCCAAGTGCCGTCGGCGCCAGCGGGGGGCAGCGACAGGGGGTCGAGGCGGACACCGCGGCCGGGGGCCACCTCCACTCGGACTGGGGCGCCTGCGTCACCGATTCCCTCGGTGGCGATCAGGCGAGCGTCTGGGCCGGCCAAGCGCTCGGCGAGGGCGCGTCCCCTGGCGGCTGCAGGAATGGGCTCGAGCCACAGCCGGAGCAGGAGGGCCGCGGGCCCTTCGAGGGTCCACACCATTCGGTCTTCGTCGAGCTGGACGTCCGAGAGGCCTCGGGTCGGCTCTGGGCCTTGCAGACCGGCAGGGGAGAGGACCGTTCCTCCCTCCAGCCAGGGACGGACCTCGAAGGGCGCACACACCTGGCAGCCCGCGTCGATGAAGCGGAAGGTGTCGCCGCCATCGACCCGGACCAGGGCCCCAGTGAAACCAGAGGGCACCGCCAGATCGATGTCGCCGAGATGGGCAGGACGCACGAGGGCCCAGTCGGTGCGGAGGCCAGCCTGCTGCCCGTAGAGCCAGATGGTCAACATGGCTTCGGTGTCGGACATCAGGCCCGATTTGCGCGCTTTGATCAGTTTGCGGGGCCAGAGGGAATCGGCGGGGAGCCCAGGCAGGGCTCGCTCGAACAGCGAGGGCCTCAGATCCGCAGCGAGGTCCCAGGTGCGGGCACGCCCGCGGAGGTCTTGGGGGAGGCCCGGCTCAGGCAGCGCCACCTGTCGGAAGCGGTGGTCGAGGCCATCGAGCAGGGACTTGGCGTTGGGCACGATGGGGCGCTTGCCCACCCGTACCAGGTGCCAGGCGTCCCCTTGCCAGGCGATCTCGCCACCGGGGACAGCGACCTTGTATTCGTCGACGTCGGCAGGCCGCTCCCCGAACGTGGGGGCGTCGGGTTCGGTGTGGACCAGTCCCACGCGGACCGGACCCTCCCAGGCCTGGACCCGGATCAAGGCGACGTCGGGGCCCCTCAGCATCTCGGCTGCCTGTTCGGGCTCCACCGCGAAGGTGACGTCGGCGTCGGACGGCACGGGGACGGCCAACGAACGCGGCAAGGAAGAGGGGGGAAACGTATAGAAGTCCTCGATCTTCACCGAGGAGCCGGCCCCCGGGTAGAGCAGCCGCTGGGGGTCGCCCTCGGGCACGATCAGCGTGAGCCGCTGTCCGTGGGTGACGTCGCCGGCTGGAGGCCCGCTCGGGTACGGCACTGCGAAGCCGCGGGACGGTGCTTGGGGACGAAGGACCTCCACCACGCCGAGGTCTGCCCCCCCCTCCACGAGGCCGCGCTCGACGGGCACACTGGTCTGGACCCCCGCCGGCACCCGCAGGCGGACGCGCTCGGCTCCTGCCGGGTCGAACACGAACCGGTCAGTGGCCCAGCGTCGGGTGATCGATAGCTCAGCCCGGTCTCCGGGGAGCAAATCCCCCAGGAACACCGTCACCGAGCGACGCCCGTTCGCGGAGGGCTCCGAAGCGCGCCAGCGCACATCGTCCAGCTTGCGGCGCGTGTCGTCCGAGAGCTTCCCCTTGCCGTGCGCTTCCACCAGGGTGGCGGTGGCTGGCAGGTCGATGGTGAGAAAAGCGCAGGGCGCTTCGACCGTGAGGTCGGTGCGCTCCAGAAAGCCGCCGTCGTCGACCGTCAGGGTGGTGTCGAGGAGAGCCAGGGTGCAGATCGCCGCGGGGATCAAGGGAGCTCGTCCTCGACCACGTCGCCGCTCGCCGCACGCCGCTCTGCGCGCTGGACCTCGGCTCTGAGGATCCTCGGCAGGGCGCCGCCGGCCTGTTCGCCGAAGGCTGCCACGGCCGCGGGGTCGTCGTTGGCCCAGGCTCGCAGCACGCGCCGCTGGGCCTTTCGGACCGAAGGCGCCTCGTCGTGGAGGGTGGGGAGCAGATAGCCCGTGAGCAACTCGCTCTGGCTGTGGTCAACCATGCGGATTCGGGTCTGCCCGACCTTCGCGCGGAGCGGTGCAGCCGAGGGGCCCTCGAGCGAGGCGGGCGTCCAGGCCATGGCTGCCATGACTGCGCAGCGGCGCACGGCGTCGCGAGGGTGGCCGCGGAGGCGCTCGACGAGTGCCGACACCTGGTCGGCCACGACCGCGGCGGGGCCGAGCACGAACCAGCCCAGGGCGTCAGCGCTCACGCTGTCGTCGATGCGGGTGGCCCAATCGAGGGCCTGGTCCATGGCGGACGTGGGGTCGTCGGTCCAGCAACCGCCAAGCAGGCCGATGGCCACGAGGCCGTCTTCCCATGCGGCGCCAAACAGCTCGTCGAGCTCGTCGGCGTCGTCGGGCAAGGACGGGGTGTCCTCTCTCCACACGGCGTCGGCGATGCGGGCCACCTCGGACATGGGAACGCCGCGGATCCCACGGATGCAGCTGTGCTGCTTGATGGCCCTGCGTGCGACGGCGCTGTCCGCCAACGCCTCGAGGGTCTCCGACACATGCTCCATGTTCAGTGCTCCAGGAAGCCCCGGATAACGTCTGCCAGGGCCTCGGGCTGGTCATGGTGCACCAGGTGTCCGGCGCCGGGGAGCCACTGGTGGGCCACGGCCCTCGCTGCATCGACCCGGGACGCCGGTGTGGCCTTGGCGTACGACGAGTCGGCACCGTCGACCAACATGGTCGGGCACGCGATGGCCTCGAGGAAGCGAAGGAACACTCGCTCCTGGAAGGGGTAGGGATTCCTGGCCCGATGGCGTGCGTCCCACGCCCAGGTGACCCCTCCATCTCGGGGAGCCACGATCCGCGTGGCGAGGCGGTGGGCTTCCGCATCGGAGAGGCTACGGTTGAAGCGCTGCATGCGCTTGGCTGCCTCGTCGACGTCTCGCAGCTGAGGGTGAGGTCTGAGGTCTCGGCGGCTGTCGAGGAACTGGCGGCCGAGCTTCAGCGCGACCCCCTCCAAGTCCGGGGGGCCCAGGCCCTCCACCAGTACGAGTCGGCGCACGGCCTCTGGGCGGCTGCCTGCGAACAGGCAGGCCATGGTCCCCCCCATGCTGTGGCCGACCAAATCCACCCTCCCACCTAGGTGATCGACCACCGCTTGCACGTCGGCGACGTAGTCCCAGAAGTGGTAGTGCTGGGCGGGGCTGACATGGCCACTGCGGCCGTGACCGCGGTGGTCGGGCGCGATCACCGGGCGATTCAATGCCGTCGCCAGCGGACCCGCCACCCTGTCCCAGGCAGCCCCCTGCTCGAGGAAGCCGTGGAGCACCAGGACCGGCAGCGAACCCGTGGTGGGGGCTGGCCCCCAGTGGCACAGGCAGAGAGGGAGGCCAACGTCGAGGAACGTCTCGGTCATCGGCGGAGGCTATCCGCCTCCCGGACGGGAACGGTGCAGCTTCAGCGTGCAGATGATCAGGGCAGGTCGGCCACCAGACCGTGACGCAACAACGTCGTGAGCTCCTGAACCAGCTCCTGGGTGCGCACGGGACGGCCCTCCAGATTGGCCTGCACCACCGGTTCTTTGATCAGCCCGAGCAGCAACCGGGCCTTCAGTCCGACGTCGCCGGGCCGGACGACGCCCAGCGCCTGGCCGGTCCGCAGGGCGGTCTCGATGCGGTTCAAGGCCTCGCCGTAGAAGCCGCGGAGCACGTCGTCCCCGTCTTCGTCGATGCCCAGGGCTTCCAGGAAAAGCACCCGGCAGACGTCCTCGGCGGTGATGGCACGCACGAGCCGGTCGAGGTTCGCTTCGACCTGCGGCACGACAGGACGCTGCAGATCGATGGGCTGCACGACGCCCACCACTTCGGCCATCATGGTCTGCACCACGACCTGGAACACGTCGCGCTTGCCCTCGAAGTACCGGTAGAACGTGCCGCGGGCGATCTGCACTTCCCGCACGATGTCGGCGATGCCCGTTCGGTGGTAGCCGCGGGTCGCGAACACCCTGCGCGCGGCAGCTACGATCGTGGTGCGGCGCTCCTCGGGGGACATCTGGGCAGCTCGGGCCATGGGGCATGCTGCCACACAAAGGCCTCATGTTCCCGTCGGCCTGTTCGAAGGACAGTTGGAGGCTCACTTTCCATGCATCTCTCGACGACCGTTTCCCCCCCCGGTTCGTACGTTCGCCCGCTGCTGCCCCGAGGGGTGTCCATGCGGGCAGAGCCCGGCCCCCTGGAACGCCCTCACGTGGACGACCTGGGCGAGCCCGTGAGCCTGTTCCCCACCAGCGTGGCGCATGCACCGTCCCTGGCGGACGACATGGACAGCCTGGCTCCCACCCAGCGGGTGGCTCCCCACCGAAGCGTGGCGCCCCCGGTCCCTCGCCGCCGATGGCGCCCGCGCCCTGCGATGACCGAGGCCATCGCAGGCCTCGGCGGCTTCCTGCTGCTCATCACGGCGATCACGGTGCCCGTCGCGGCCTTCGCCGGTCAGGGACTCACCCTTGCGCTCTTGCTCGCCGTGGCGGTGCCACCGCTCGCGGGGCTGGCGCTCCTGGACCGGTCGAGGCGCGCCACCGCTCGACAGCGGGCGGGACTCGACGAGATGGCTCGCCTGCTGTGCGTGCTGTCTGCGGCCCTCGCCGTCGGGCTTTCCGTCGGCGGCGTGGCTTGGGTGGTGCACACCGAAGCGGCCCATGCTCTGGCCGTGCTGGAGCCCGTCCTCGTGGCCAGCGCGTACTCCCTGGTGACCGCGATCTGCGCGGGCGGCCTCGGCTGGAAGCTGCGCCACCCGGCCCGCTGAGCCGTCACACCGCGCGACGCACCCGCGGTGTCCAGGGATGGTCACCGCCGCGTGACGGGTCTCTGTGGTCCCGATGCTAGGGTGCGCACATGTGGTTCCTCTTGGTCGCACTGGCGACCGCTTCGTCCGATGCCCAGACCCGCTGCGATGATGGCGACCTGACCGCCTGCGTCGAGCTTGGTGCGGCCTACCTCAACGGGGAGGGCAAGCCCCGGGATCCGTTCCGGGCCACCCAGCTCTTCCGAAAGGCGTGCTCGGGGGAGCACGCCCACGGGTGCATGTACCTGGCCGAGGCGTATCGAAAGGGCGAGGGGGCGGGGGCCGACCCCCAGCAGGCCCACGACTACTACGTGCAGGCTTGCGAGTTGGGCAATGGCCTGGCCTGCCGGTCTGTGGGCGACCTGTACGTCATGGGCCATATGGGGCGGAGCGACGGCCGCACGGCGGGGCTGTGGTACCGCATGGGCTGCGACTTGCTCGACGGGCAAGGCTGCACGGCCGCGGCCATGTGGCTCGAGCGCGGCGATGTGGTGGCGGCGGACCCCGCCGGGGCCGTCGTGTTGTTCGAGCAAGGATGCGAGCTCGGGGACGTACGAGGGTGCACGCAGCTGGCGATTCGCCACGCCAAGGGCGCCAGCGGTCTGTCCAGGAACGTGGCAGTGGCGGCCGATTGGTACGGCCGCGGTTGCCCGGAAGCTGGGGCGTTCGACCCGGAAGCGTGCCGCGAGCTGGGATGGATGCAGATGCGGGGCAAGGGGATCGCTGAAGACGCAGACGAGGGTCAGATGCGGCTCGAGCGCGCGTGCTTCAAGAACGACCACGAAGGCTGCCGCTACCTCGCCGACGTCGAGATGGACCGAGAGCGCTTCCCCGAGGCCATGATGGCGGCCCAGCGAGGCTGCGATCTGGGCGACGGCCCAAGCTGCCGCAAGCTCGAGAAGGTCAAGTACAAGCTCAGGTAGCATCGGCTGGCCCCATCCCCCCCCGAGGTGCCCGTGCGGACTGCACTGTTGGTGATCGATGTCCAGAACGACTTCTGCCCTGGGGGAGCCCTCGCGGTGCCCGATGGCGATCGGATCCTTCCCAGGGTGAACGAACTCATCGCGCGTGCGTCGTGCGTCGTGCTCACCCAGGACTGGCACCCCGCAGGCCACGCCAGCTTCGCCAGCACCCACGGCGCCGAGCCCTTCTCGACGACCCAGCTTCCCTACGGGGAGCAGGTGCTTTGGCCCGAGCACTGCGTGCAGGGAACCGAGGGCGCGGCGTTCCATGCTGCATTGCACGCTGACGCGGCTCAGCTCGTCCTCCGCAAGGGGCACGACCCCCGCATCGACAGCTACTCGGCGTTCCGAGAGAACGACCAACGCACCCTCACAGGCCTTGCGGGCTGGCTCCGGGCGGTCGGGATCGAGCGGGTCGAGCTGTGCGGCCTCGCCACCGACTATTGTGTGGCCTACTCCGCTCTGGATGCGGTCGAGGCAGGCTTCGAGGTGGTTCTTCACCAGGCGGCATGCCGCGGCATCGACCCGGCGGGGGTCGCGGCCCAGCTGGAGCGCATGCGCGCCGCGGGCGTGCGCGTCGTGTAGGTCAGGGCAGGGGGGGCTTCTGGCGCGCCACGACCTCGACGGGCCCCGACACCACGAGCTGTCCGTCCGCGGCATGCACGTCGCTCACCTCGATGTGCAGGGCAAGATCGGCGGTGAGGGGCTGCGCGAGGGCGGTCGGCAGGCCGCCGATCCCCTCCTGCAGAGCAGACACGGCCCGCGCCTCTCCGACCGCCACCGAAAGGCCCTTGCGCCAGCCCTGAGCGTCCACCAGCTCGAGGGTCGGGGCATCGAGTCGGAGGCTGCCAGCCTGCCACACCAGCGGGCCGGTGACCCGATAACGACGCCAGCGTTCCCGGCGGGCCCGCTTGTGGACCCGGAGCTCCGCGTGGACGAGCTCTTCGGTGAAGCTCACCGACAGGGGCTCGACGACGTAGGTCTCCGCCTCTTGCCCGGTCGCAGCCAGGCCCTTCAAGAGCCCGAGCACGCTCTCCTCCCCGAGCACGACGGCGAAGCCACCGGGTGGGGGTGACACAGGCTCAGCCCGAACGCCAGGGGCTCCAGCGACGGTCACGAACGCAAGCAGATCGTCGTCTCGGGCGCCGAGGGTCACGTTGGTGATGGGGCCCCAGGGGGTGTTGGGGATCAGCGCTCCCTGGGGCTCGGCGAGGGCGCCGCTGAGCGCCCCCTGCACGAGGCCGCTGGTGAGGGCCTCCAGCTGCTCGGGGGCCCCCGGGAGGGCGACCTCGGCCCCAACCTCTTGCCCTGGGGTCCAACCGAGGAGCACCCAGCTTCCTGAGGGGTCCGGACGCACCGACGCGAGCACCGGCGCCTGCAGGTGCCCTTCGAAGGCCAGGTCGTCCTGTGATGCGAGGGGGAACGCGATGTCGACGATGCCGTCCACCTCGAGATCGACGGTGACGTCGCCGTCGGTCCCGAGGACCCGAACGGCCGCTCGCTCGATGTCTGGGAGCACCACGACCGCCATGCCCAGCGGGCCCGGTGCGGTGTAGGGCCGTCCCAACAGCTCGGCGGCCATGTCGGTCAGCGCGGCATCGTCGAGGACGACCGTCGCCTGTGGTTCGGTGGCACGCACGGCCGCCATCTCCGCCTTCAGCTCGGTGAGGGGGTCGATCTTCGGCCCGCAGCCGGCGGCGAGGGCGAGGCCCAGCACGGCCTTCAGTCGTCTTGTTCCCACGGATGGTTCTCCAACTCCACGGTGACGTTGCCGTCGATGTCGATCACAGCCTCCATCATCATCTGGCCGTCCTCGTGGATGGTCTGTAGGCGGGCGGTGCCGTCGGGGCGGAAGACCATGCGGCCCGCCGACCAGTCGCCATCGGCGTAGGGGAACTGGTCCCCGCTGAGCAGGCGGGCTGCGATGTTCACGAAGCTACCGCCGGGTCCGACCAAGTACTCGAGGAGTCGCTCCCCCTTGCCCTCGGCTGGGTCGACGTAGGAGAGCGTCGTCTGGTGCAGGTCGCCGCTGACGAACATGACGCCGCGCATGTCGTTGTCGACGATGTGGTCGATGACCTCCTCCCGCTGGGTGCCGCCGAATCCGTCCCAGCGGTCGAGGTTCGCCTCGAGCACGTCCCAGGCGAGGGGCCAGTCGGTGATGGGCACGCTCGTGGCGACCACCTTCCACACGCACGGGCTGTCGGACAGGCCGTCGCGGAGCCACTGCAGCTGCTCAGGAGAGATGTAGTGGCCGGCGTCCCGATCCCGCTCGGAGCGCACGTCGAGGAGGAACAGCTCCACGGTGCGGCCGAAGCGAAGCGTGCGCCACAAGCGTCGGGTGCTGCGGACCGACGCCGGCAGCGGCACGGTCTCGAAGAAGGTCTTCACGGCCATGTCGAGCCGGGACGCGCTGATGGTCTGGGGGTCCCAGTTGTTGTCGACCTCGTGGTCGTCCCACGTGAATACGCCGGCCGCGACGCCGAAGAGGCTCTGGAAGCTGTCCTTGGCGAGCTGGAGCTGCCACAGCGACCGGTAGGACGCTTCCGTGCGACGTCCGTCGGCGTAGATCGTGTCGCCGAGCCACAGCATGGCGTCGATGGGGCCGAGGGTCTGCAGTGCGTCGAGGGAAGGAAATTCGCCGTGGTCCTGGTCGGTGCAGCTCGTGCCACCGAAGCGCACTTCGATCGCGGCGTCGGGGTCGGGGGCTGTGTGGGCGTGGGCCACGGCCGAGCCCGCGCCGTCCGCCGTGGTCGCCTGGATGGCGTAGTAGGTGTCCGGCGAGAGCCCCGTGGGCTCGACGTGCACGTAGCCTTCGGCGCTAGGCGTGGCGGCGAGCGGGGCCTCTTCGACCCAGGCGCTGCCGTCCCATCGGGCGAGCTGGATGTCGACATCGACGTCGTCGGAGGCGTAGGTCCATGCGACGAAGCTGTCGGGCACGGGCTCGCCCGTCTGGGCCCCCAACGGGAAGCGGGTCGTGTCGACGGGGGTGTTGCCGTCCCACGGAGCGGTGGGGGGCTCAGCCCTTGCTTCGGTGGTGAGCCCCGTGTCGACCGGAGAGCTGTCGGTGCCTGTCGCGCCGTCGTCGTTCTTGCAGCCCGTCGCGAGGGTCGCCGCGGGCCACGCGAGGGCCATCGCGTGAAACAGCTCCCGTCGAGTGGCGCTCGGGGTCGACGTCGGACGGCGCTTGCTCATGCTGGATCCTCCCGGGGGCAGTCGTCGAGGCAGTGCTGCAGGCGCACCAGCGTCTCGTCGCGGCCCAGGAAGGCCAGGGTATCGAACAAATCTGGGGACACGCCGGTGCCGGTGACGGCAATGCGAAGGGGCTGGGCCCACTTTCCGAGGCCGGTCCCGGTCTCGGCGCAGAGCTGGTCGACCACTTCCCGAAGCCGATCCGGGGCCCATCGGCCCACATCTTCGAGGGCGACGCGGGCGTGCTGCAGCCGGTCGAAGCCTCCGCCCTTGCGGAGGTGCTTCTTCACCTGCTTCTCGGCCCAGTCGGTGGGGGCGACGAAGAAAAAGCGAGCCAGGGCATCGAGCTTCTGGAAGGTCGCGGCCCGGGGGCGGTACATCCGCAGCAGCCAGCGCTTCTTGGTCTCGTCGAGGGCGGCGATGGGGGAGGGGCGAACCTCCAGCCACTCCTCGAGGTGCCGCATCAGGATGTCCTCGTCGAGGGACTTCATGTACTCGGCGCTCATCCACTCGAGCTTCGTGGGGTCGAATCGGGCGGCGGTCTTGGTGACGCGGCCGATGTCGAAGAGGGCGATGAGCTCGGGCAGACTCATGACCTCGCGGTCGTCTCCCGGAGACCAGCCGAGGAGCGCCAGGTAGTTGATGAGGGCCTCGGGCAGGACACCTGCCTTGCGGAAGTCCATCACCTCGATCAGGGGCAGCTCGACCCCGAGCCCCTTGGCGATGGCCTCGGCGGTCGGGATGCTGTCGCTCTTCTTCTTCATGAAGGCCGTGAGCTCGTCTTCAGAGATCCCCGTGGTCTCCGCCAGCCAGGTCCACCCCGTGACCCCTTGGGCCTTCTGGGCATCCCGGGCCGCTGCGCGGGCGGCCTTGGCTTTGTCCCGCTTGCTCATCTTGCCGCCGCTGCCCATGTTCAGGATGGTGGGCATGTGGCCGGCCGGGACTGGCTCCCACCCCAGCGCCTCGTAGATGAGGTGGTGTTTGTGGGTGTTCATCAGGTGCTCCTGACCCCGAAGGATCAGGTCGATGTGCATGAGGTGGTCATCGACCACCACGGCGAAGTGGTAGGTCGGGTAGCCGTCGGCCTTGCGGATCACGAGGTCGTCGAGAACTTCGGACTCCACGGTGACGGGACCCAGGACACGGTCTTCCACGGTGACGTCGTGGCCGGGGGCTTCGAGTCGCACGATGGGGTGTCGGCCCTCGGCACGAAAGCGCGCCAGCTCTTCGTCGCTGTAGGCCCTGCGGTGGTAGCGGAAGTTCTCTTTGTTGGCCTCGGCGGCGGCCCGCATGGCCTTCAGCTCGTCCGACGTCTCCCACGCCTCGTAGGCCTTGTCGGCGTCGAGGAGCTGCTGAATGGCGGCGTTGTAGAGATGCAGCCGCTCGCTCTGAAAGTAGGGTCCGTAGGGGGCGTCCGGGCACTCGGGGCCTTCGTCCCAGTCGAGGCCCACCCAGCGCATGTCCCGGATCAGGCCCTGGGTGGCCTCCTCGGTGGAGCGGCGCCGGTCGGTGTCCTCGATGCGGAGCACGAAGGGGGCGCCGTGACGTCGGGACCACAGCCAGCAGTACAGGGCGGTGCGAACGCCGCCGACGTGGAGCGAGCCAGTGGGGGAAGGAGCAAAGCGGGTGCGGGCCATGGAGGGTCTCCGGGATGCGACCGGGGCGAGTAACCCTGCCGGCGCCGTCCGACCGGTGCAGCGCAAACCCGGCCTGTTCGACCCGTCAGGGGCAGGCCAACGGTCCCAGATCGCTGCCGTCGATCAGGCCGTCGCAGTCGTTGTCGATCCCGTCGCATGTCTCGGTGGCGTAGGGCTTCACGGCGTCGTCGCCGTCGTCGCAGTCCCCAGCGATCGTGACGTAGTTGGGGGGCGGGTTGCACGCGAAGGCCACCACCGTGTCGCGTCCCCATCCATCCCCGTCGACGTCGAGGTGGTACCGGCTGGCTTGATTCTGAGCCAGGGAGGCGTCCGCGTCGTCGATGAGGCCGTTGCAGTTGTTGTCGGTCCCATCGCAGACTTCGTCGGCATCTGGGTGGTAGGCCGAGTTGAAGTCCGAACAGTCGCCGGAGCTGGCCACCACGTCGACGGGAATCAGGTAGGCGCTGAAGGGCAGGAATGCCTCGTCGGGTGGGACGGCGTAGTCGTAGGGGTAGGCATAGATGTCGGAGGCATAGGCGAAGGTGGAGCCCTCGTCGCAGGCGGCCACCGTGGCCGTGCCGCCCCAGCCGTCCCCGTCGATGTCGATGTAGAACAGCGCCCCGTCGGTGGGGACCTCGTCGACGTAGGAGTCGCAGTCATCGTCGATGCCGTTGCAGCGTTCGGGGGCTGTGGGGAAGACCAAGGCCGAGGTGTCGTCGCAGTCGCCAGCCAGGGGGCTGGTTCCCACCGCTCCCGGGCACGCGTCGACCTGGGCGGTGGACCGGCCGTAGCCATCGCCGTCGTCGTCTTCGTACTGACGCACCTGGTCGACGGCTCCCTCGTCGATGTCGCCGTCGCAGTCGTCGTCCAAGCCGTTGCAGCGCTCAGAGGCGCCGGGACGACGGGTGCGGTCGAGGTCGTCGCAGTCTCCGGACTCGGTGGCTCGGTAGACGGGGGATGGGGGGACGCCGCAGCCCGTCCAGGAGACCGCACCACCGACGCCGTCGCCGTCGAGGTCCCGGAAGAGTTGTTCGTCCACGCCGTCTTCGTCGAGCTCTCCGTCGCAGTCGTCGTCGATGCCGTTGCAGCGGTCGATGCGTCCAGGGCGCAGTTCGGGGTTGCTGTCGTCGCAGTCATCGGCGCTGGCCACGTGGGCCCACGGCACCTCGCAGGCCTCCACCGAGGTGTTCACGTCGCCGTGTCCATCGCCGTCGAGGTCTGCGTACCAGCGGGTCGCCTCCCCTCCATCCGGGCAGGTGGGGCCGCAGGCCGTCGCCAAGACGAGCGACAAACCGAACATCGTGGAGAGCTTGCTCATAGGCATGGTCCCCCCACCAAGGAGTCGTCGAGGTCGTCCACGTGGCCGTCGCAGTCGTCGTCGAGCTGGTTGCATACCTCCGAGCCGTCGGGACTCACCTGGTCGTCGTCGTCGTTGCAGTCGCTGCGATCGGTCGTGGCGGTGGGGGTCGGCCGGGTGCACTGCCAGACCGCCGTGGCGGGGTCGCCGAAGCCGTCGCCGTCGCGATCGAGATGCCACGGATCCTGGCCGAAGGTCGACCGGGACACATCTTGGTCGTCGATGGCGCCATCACAGTCGTCGTCGACGCCGTTGCACAGCTCCACCGCCCCGGGGAGGACGTCGAGGTTGTCGTCGTCGCAGTCGTTGCCGACGGACGACACGAAGACCGCCTGGTTGGAGTCGGGGTCGGTGACGAAGACGTCGACGACGCAGAGCTCGACGGGCTCGCCACCGAAGCCGTCGCCGTCGCGGTCGTACCAGCCGAGACGGAGCAGGTCGGGCTCCTCGTCGATGGCGCCGTCGCAGTCGTCGTCGACGCCATTGCACGACTCCACGGCTCCGGGATGCACTGCCTGGTTGGTGTCCGAGCAGTCGCCTCCCTGGGGCACCCAGGTGCCGTCCAGGCCGTAGTACTGGTAGTAGTAGTTGGTGTCGTAGCCCTGTTCGTTCGCGTCGAGCTGCTCCGACGAGCAGGCGAACGCCACGCTCCCCGACGCGCCGTAGCCGTCGCCGTCGCGGTCGAAGTAGAACGCCAGTTGATCCACCGGATTGTCGTCGGCCACGCCGTTGCAGTCGTCGTCACGGTCGTTGCAGCGCTCTTCCGCCCCCGGGTGTTGCTGGGGGGCCCCATCGTCGCAGTCGAGCCCGTTGGTGGCCGTGTACAGGGGGGGCGGCTGGCCGCAGCCGGACCATGGGTTGCCGCTCCCGTATCCATCGGCGTCGGCGTCGAGGAAGCGGGGCTGTTGCACCGTGAGTTCCTCAGGGTCGACGTCGTCGGCGAGGCCGTTGCAGTCGTCGTCGCGGTCGTTGCATTGCTCGACCTGACCCGGGAACACCTCTGGATTGCCATCGTCGCAGTCGGAGGCGTTCAGCACCCCCTTCTCGTCGCAGTCTTCGACCCGAACCGACCGATCCCCGAAGCCGTCGCCGTCGCGGTCGGCGTACCGGTCCGGGCAGTCGCCACCGGAGCCCCCACAGCCACTGACCGCCAACGCAAGCGCCCCGACGAGGCCCCAGGCCAGCTGCCGGTGGGGCAACCAGGCCGCGGCCGCCGGGCCCATGGGCCGGTGACGTGGCGGGAAGCTGGCGGGCATGGATGGTCCTCCGTGCGAGCCCCATCATGGCCTGGTACGCTGCGGCCCGCCATCCCTCTATCGGTAAGCCCCCGCCGTGATCCTGACGAGTTGCCTCATCGGCGCAGCCTTCGCGGCCGAGCCCACACTTCCAGTCCTCCAAGAGGAAGCGGCTGTGGCCTATCCGCGGCGTGCGCTCGAGCGCGCGGTGGAGGCCGAGGTGCTGCTCGAGTTGGTGGTGCAGATCGACGGGCGGGTCGTCGATGCCTTGGTCGTCGACGGGGCCGATGCGGGCGTCCACTCCGGTGCCTTCGACGCGGCAGCGAGGGGCGCAGCGTATGGGCTGTCGTTCGCCCCGGCGATCGACGAGAGCGGCGAAGCGGTGGCGGCGAAAGTCCAGTACTTGTGGGTGTTCGACACGTCCGATCTGGACCCGCTGTCCGTGGACGCGGAGGTCAAGGAGCGGGGCAGTCGCCGTCGGGTGGCCAACGCCCGGATCGACGGGGTGGGCCCTGAAGATGAGGTGGTGCGGACCTACACCGACGATCGGGGGCGCTTTCGCCTGGCGGGCCTCAGTCCTGGGCCTTGGTTGTTCACGATCCGCGGCACCGGAATGGTGCCCACCACCTCCCGGGTGGTGGTGCCGGAGGACGACTACGTCGACGGCGTGACGCTCGCGGTGGAGCCTCGGCCCGAGTGGGAGGGGGAGGAGGTCGACGACGAGATCGAGGTCATCGGCACCATCGAAGAAGCGGAGATCGCGCGGACCATCAGCCGCGAGGAGATCGTCACCCTGCCGGGCTCCCTCGGCGATCCCGTCCGGGCCATCCAGAACCTGCCAGGGCTGGCCCGTCCTCCCTTCGGCTCGGGGCAGCTCCTGGTCCGGGGCACCGGCCCCGAGGACACGGCCTACTTCATCGACGGGCTGCAGGTCCCCCTCGTCTTTCACTTCACGGCGGTCAGCACGGTGATCTCCGCCCAAATGGTCGACGAGATCACGTTCTTTCCGGGCAGCTGGGGCGTTCGGTACGGCCGGGCCCAAGGGGGCATCGTCGACCTCGCCATCGACGAGACGCTGCCGCGCAAGCCGTACACCGAAGTCGGGGTGGATCTGTTCCAGTCCTCGGTGTTCACCAAGTTTCGGGTGGGGGAGAAGCTGGGGCTGCAGATGGCGGTGCGTCGCTCGTACATCGACGCGGTGCTCAATCCGATCTTGCCCTCCTTGGGCCTCGGCGCGTTTCGGGCTCCTCGCTTCTACGACGCGCAGGTCCACCTGTTCCGCAAGCTGAAGGGTCGGGGGCGCTTGGGCTTGCTCTTCATCCTCTCCGACGACCAGTTCCGAGTCTTCGGCAGCGACACCAGTGGTCAGGAACTCATCCAGTACCGCACGAACTTCACGAAGGTGCGGGTGCGGCACCATCAGGCGCTGTTCGACGGCAAGCTTCAGGTCGACACCTCCTTCATGTCGGGCCCCGAGCTGCAGTCCCTGGAGCTCAGCGAGCCGGCCGAAGGGGTCGCGGGGGACGCTGGGCTCGCCGACGGACTCCTCTCGGACCTGCCGCTGGAAGGGGAAGCCAGCGAGCAATCCGTGCCATGGGCGTTCCGCCACGAGTGGGTGAAGCCGGCAGGCGACGGATGGCTGGGGCTGCGGGTGGGCGTCGACGCCATGGGAGGCCGGGTCAACGTGGTCGACGAGTTCGATGCCGAGACCATCCGCGACGGCTCCCGCAGCAGCTTTCGTCCCGCCGCCTACCTGGAGGACCAGCTCCTCTTCGGTCCGGTGTCGATCACCACCGGCCTCCGCGGCGAGCACTACGGACTGGAGGGCCGGGCGCTGCAGACCCTCGATCCCCGCATGCGCTCCACGCTCGATGTGGGGGATCAGACGACCCTCTACGTGGGGTGGGGTCGGTTCAGTCAGCGGCCGACCTTCCGCCAGATGGTGACGCCGGAGGGAGGTGGACTGACCCTCGAGCGGGCGATGCATCGCACCATCGGCCTCCAGCAAGCGTTCGGGACGCGCTGGAACGTGGAGTTGTCGGCCTACCACCACAAGCTCACGGACCAGGTCGTCGGTCGGGATGAGATGTTCACGTTCAACGCGGCCTCCCTCATCGTTGGCAACGACCTCGGGCCCGTCGCGAATGCCGGCGTGGGCCGGAACTATGGGCTCGAGTTCCTCGGCACGTACAAGACCGAGACCACGTTGCTGTGGCTGTCGTCGACCCTCGGGCGAGCCATCGTGCAGGACCGGCCTCGCCTCGACGAGCGCCCAGGGGACTTCGATCAGCCCGTCAACCTCACGCTCATTGGCTCCCAGGACATCGGGCGCGACTGGCGAATGGGCGCGCGGGCCCGCTTTGTGTCCGGCCCGCCTCAGACTGTGGTCGACAATGCCCTGTACGTGGTCGACGAGGACACCTACCTGCCGCTCTCGGCCGATCCCTACGGCGGGCGGGCTCGGCCCTTCTTCTCCGCGGACGTGCGCTTCGACAAAGAGTGGTTCTTCCGCTCCTTCCGGCTCGACACCTACATCGAGGTCCAGAACGTGACGAACCAGCGCAACGTCGAGGTGCCGGGCTACAGCGATGACTTCCGACGGGAGGAGCCCGTCACAGGTTTGCCCGTGTTGCCCGCGTTCGGCGTGAAGGGGAAGTGGTGATGTTCCTGCTCGCCGGGCTCCTGGGCTGTGTGCCGCTGCCGTTCGATACCGACTACGCTGCGACGCTGCAGATCGTGACCGTGGTGGCGGACCCACCTCAGGTCGACCCCTTCACCCCGGTGGAGCTCCAGGCATGGGTGGCCGACCCCTTCGCCCGCGGGGCCGACGTCATGATCTGGCCCTGCTCTCCGGTCCAGCTCGACGACCGCCTCCGATGCTTCGAGGGCCTCGATCTCGAGAGCAAGGGGGTGAGGCTTCCCACCTTCGTGCGGACGGGGACCGCCAACGACGACCACCTCTCCGTGACGGTCCTGCCCCCCATCCAATCGGTGCTCGCGCTGCAACAGCTGCCCGAGGACGCGCAGACCGATGGGGTGCCCATCCCGGTGTTCGTGCTGACGTGCGACCCGGGTGTGTGCGCCATCTTCGACCAAGTGCGTGCGGATCCGGAGCCAGGAACTGAGGCGTACGCGCGGGCAGCGCGGCTGCTCGCCGATCCGGAGCGGATGGCCGATCAGGGACCTCGGGAATCGGTCTCTTTGGCCCTGAAGTTCTACACCCTCGCCGGACCCGAGACCGAGCGCACCTCGACCCCCCTGCTGCTGCCGTTGGCCCGCCGTCAGGTGCCCGACCTCGACCTGGTGCGCTGGCGCTTCTTGGTGGAAGACGCGAGCCCACAGGCGAAGGCGCCCCTCGAGTGGCAGATCGACGTGCGGTACACATCGGGCCGCATCGTGGAGCAGACGTTCCGGGACGGTGAGCTCGAGATCACCTGGAGCCCCATGGGGGACGACCGTGGAGGCTCGCTCATCGTGTCGGTGGCCGATGGCCGCGGCGGGGTGACGGCCACCTCGGTGCCGCTGCCAGAGTCCGTGCGCTACGACGCGGCCGGCGACCCGACCCGATTGAACGTGCCGGAGGTCACGGTGGTGCCGTGAGCGGGATCCTGCCGGCGTGGCGGGCGGCGGGTCGGGATGCCGTGCGGCGGGTGCGGGTAGGCTCCACCAACGACGAGGCCCGGGCCTTGGCCAAGAACGGTGCTGCCCACGGCACGTGGGTGGTGACGGAGCAGCAGACGGCGGGACGCGGGCGGCTGGGAAGGCGCTGGGAGGCACCGGACGGGTCCGCGTTGTTCCTGTCGGTGCTGCTGCGGCCGGAGCTGCCGCCGACCCAGGTGCCGTTGTTGTGCCTCGGGGCGGCGGAGCGGGTGGCGTCGCTGCACCCCGCGCTACGGATCAAGTGGCCCAACGACGTCTTGCTGCCCGACGGACGCAAGGTCAGCGGCATCCTCGCCGAGGCCGAGATGGAAGGCATGGATCGCATGAGCGTGGTGGTGGGCGTCGGAGTGAACCTGACGGCGGCGCCGCCGCTCCCGACCGCCGGCTGCATGGCGGAGCTGCCCGGATGGCGGTGTTCTCGGGAGGAGGTCGCGGTGGCGGTGGTGGAGGGGCTGCTCGCGGCCTGCCGACGGCTGGAGGGCGGGGACGCCGCAGGGCTGGTGGCGGATTGGTCGGCGCGCTGCGGAATGCTCGGTGCCCACGTGCGGGTGTCCGCAGGCCGAGAGGTCGTGCAGGGACGGGCGACCCGGGTCGACGAGACGGGGACACTATGGGTCGATGTCGACGGAACGGAGCAGCCGGTGCGGGCTGGCGACGTGGAGATCGTGCGCTGGCAGTGACGCTCGACGCCGCGGAGGGTCGCCCGAGTGTGGGTCCGCTCAGTACCCGAAGTAGTTGTCCACCACGCGATCCCACTCCTTCGGTCCACCGTGGGAGGTGCGGCGCTCGTACTCGCACAGATGCTGGATCTGTTGGAGCAAGTCGCGAGGGTGGCACATCCGCATCGGGCGCTTGGCCTGCTTGTAGTGCTTGTCGATGACGTAGCGAATCGTGCGGTCTTCGACCTTGATGCCCATCTTCTTGGCCACGACCTTCACCAGCATCTCGAACTCGTGTTCGAGAGGGTCGCCGACGTAGATCTTGTAGGGGATCCGCCGCAAGAAGGCTTCGTCTGCAAGGTCTCGAGGCTCGAGGTTGGTGCTGAACACGAGGAGGCAGTCGAAGGGGCACTGGATCTTGCGCCCGTCCGGGAGGGTCTGGAAGTCGGTGCGCTTCTCCAGAGGGAAGATCCAGCGGTTGAGGAGGTCCCGTGGAGAGGTGTTGCCGCGCCCGAAGTCGTCGATGACGAAGGTGCCCATGTTGGCTTTCATCTGCAGGGAGGCCTCGCAGATGCGGCTCTCTTCGTCGACCTTGATCTCGAGTTGATCGAGGGTGAGCTCGCCGCCGGCGATGACGGTGGGGCGCTTGATGCGGACCCAGCGGCGGTCGTAGCGGCCGTGATGCAGCTTTGGGTCGACGTCGACCAGCTCGTGGATGGCGGGATCGAAGAGCTTGACGAGGTGACCGCCGATGTCGAGGGTCTCGGGGATCCACACGGTGTCGCCGAAGCAGAGCGTCATTCGCTCGGCGAGACTGGTCTTGCCGTTGCCAGGCTCGCCGAAGAGGAACATGGCCTGGCCACTGGAGACGGCGGGTCCGAGCCGCTCCAGCATCTCTTCGGACACGTACAGGTCGCGGAACGCCTTCTGCAGGTCCTCCGCCCCCGGGTTCTTGTCGGCCAGGGCCTGGATCTTCAGCGCCTGGAGGTAGAACTCGTAGGGGACGGGGGCCGTGCCGACGTAGGACGTGAACTTTCGGCTCTGCATGGCCTTGGCGATCCCGGCCTCTGTGAGCTCGGTGACGTAGTCGCCCAGCGCGGTCGTGCTGCGGTAGTTCACCAGCTTGAGGTTCTTCGCGGAGTCCATCAGGTCCCGAACGATGCCCAGCGGTAGGCCCGTGGCCTCCGCGAGGGTGCGGCCGGTGACTCCCCCTGCGCCCAGCATGGTGCGGAGGACGAGGTCGAGGAGGGGGCCCGAGTCGACGCCGACCTCCTGGATGCTGCGGGCCTCCAGCGGAAAGAATGCCACCTCCTCCTTCTTCTTCGGCTTGGGCTTGGGGGCAGGGGCGGCCTTGGCCACCACTTGCGGGGACTTGCCGCGCATGGACACAGCTGCGACCGCGCGGGCCTGGGCGGCTTGCACACTGGCGGGCACGGTCGCGGCGCGGGTCCGGGCTGGTTGAGTGCCCTCGGGCGGGGCCTCAGGGCGCCCCTCGGACCACTGGATGCGGGCGGGGGTGCGCTGCGGGGGGCGGCGGTAATCGTCGGCCATGGGTGCCTCGGGGTTCGGACGCGTCGATGGGACAGACGTGCCGACGGTAGCATCCTTCGACCATCTCCCGGCGGCAGCGGCCCGCGTCGTCGGCTAGATGTTCCGGCATGACCACGCTGTTCGCCGCGATCCCGTTCTTCCAGCTCTCTGTCTACGAGCTGCCCCTCGGCTCCACGACCCTTCCCATCGACCCCTGGGCCACCTTGGTGTGCCTGGGTTTCGTGGTGGGACTGGAGGTGGCTCGCTGGCGGGGCGTCAAGCTCGGCCTCGATACCCGCGACGTCGTGGACGGGGCTGTCTTCATCGTGCTGATGGGCTTCCTCGTCGCCCACATTTTCACGGTGGTCTTCTACTTCCCGGAGCGCCTCGAGGAGGAGGGGATCTGGTCGATCCTCAAGGTGTGGGAGGGCTTCTCCAGCACCGGGGGCTTCATTGGCGCCGTGATCGGTGCCGCGCTCTTCTACAAGGTGATCCGTCCTCGCGCGGCCTTGCGCCACGCGGACGTCATCACCTTCGGCTTCCCGATGGGTTGGTTCTTCGGACGGCTGGGCTGTTCCGTGGTCCACGACCACGTGGGCGCACCCACGGAGTTCTTCCTCGGCATGCGCTTTCCGCCAGGCCACTGGGCCCAGGGCGTGCGGCACGAGCTGGGTGTGTACGAAGCGCTCTACATGGTGCCGGTCATCGCACTCTTCTTCTGGTTGGGTCGCAAGGACCGGCCGCCGGGCTTCTTCCTGGCCCTCTTCGGGCTGCTGTACGCGCCGATTCGCTTCGTGTTCGACTTCCTGCGAAACAGCGACCTGACCAACCAAGATGCCCGCTACGCCGGCCTCACCCCGGCGCAGTACGGCATGGTGTTCATGTTCCTCGCCGCCGCGGCCTTGCTCTACTACCTGCTCAAGCAGCCCTTCGACGAGCTGCGCGTCGACGGCTCGGGCCGCCTGTTGAAGGACGACGGCCCCAGCGAGCCGCCGGGCGACACCTCTGTGGAAGGTCAGGCGGGATGAGCGACGCCACCGTCGGCACCGGCGAGTCTTGCCTCGGTCGAGTGTGGGTGTTGCTCACGCTGATGCTGCTGTTCGTGACCCCGCTGTGGGTCATGATCACGGCCGGTCTGATGCAGGTGTTCCCAGCGTGGATGGGACTGGAGCTCATCACCGACGAAGACGGCACGCGGCAGATCGTCACCCTGTACAGCATGGCCGTGGCTGGCACGCTGTCAGCAACCCTGGTGGCGGGCTTTCTGGGCCTGATCACCGTGTTCGGAGGCACCAGCTGGGCCATCGGTCGGGTCCAGGCAGTGCGGGACCGCAGCGCGGCCCAACGCTTCGGAGAGCTGGCCGGCGATGCCGTGATGCCGGGGGCGACCCTGCGCACCACCACGACCGAGTCGGACCCCGACGACAGCTGAACGCTCCGTCTCAGCTGCGCCAGAACGGCGCAGCGCTCCGAGATCGCTCCCTCTCCGGATGGATGAACGCCGATACTCGGTGGCACGGCTTCTGCTTCCCGTCTGGCAGGAGGTGTAGATGTCGTCGATTCGTTGGGGATGGGTGTGGGCAGAGCCCCACGAGTGTCTGGTGGTGCTGCGAAATGGAGAGGTGACCCAGGTGCGGCGCGGTGGTTCCGTGTCAAGTGGCCCGGCGATGCCGTGGCCCGGGTGGACACGAGCTTGCGTCGGCTCCAGTTCACCGCGGATCAGGTGACCCGGGAGAAGACCGGTGTGGAGGTCACGGGACTGGCGGTGTACCGCATCGTGCGGCCGGAGCTGGCGATGCAGATGCTCGACCTGCGGGACCCCGAGGCGCTGACCCGAGTGCTCACCGAGATGTGCGTCGGGGCGACCCGGCGGCTGGTGGCGAACTTGAGCCTCGAGGACTGCCTGACCCGCCGCAAGGACGCGCTCGCTGACGAGCTGATCTCCGAGGTGGCCCCCGTCCTGGCGGGAAGCGGCAAGGCGGACGACGACGCCACGCAAGGATGGGGCGTGGCCCTGGACACCATCGAGATCCAGGACGTGAGGGTGCTGTCTGCCGAGGTGTTCGAGCGACTCCAGGCGCCGTACCGCGAAAGCCTGGCCTTGGAGGCGCTGGCGGCCACCGAGGAGGTGCGTCGCGAGCAGGCTCGCCTGGAGCGGGTCGCCGAGGTGGCTCGGGAGTCCCATCGTCGGGAGATGCACGGGCGAGAGGAGGCTCGGATCGGGGCCGAGCGGGCGCGGGAGGATGCCCAAGCCGAACACCGCGCAGCCCTGGCGCGCAAGGCCCTGCTGGCATCCGCGGAGGTGCAGCGGCTGCAGGCGGTGAGCGCCGCAGAAGTGTGCCGGATCGGTGCCGACGAGGAACTGGAAGGGGCCCGCAGGCGGGCAGAAGCGGAGGTGGAGGTATCGAGGCTCGCCTCCGAGGCGCTTCGGACCCGCGGGGAGGTGGAGGTGGCGCTGGAGGCCAAGCGACGGGAGGCCTGGTCGACGGTGAGCGAGGGCAGGCTGCAGGAACTGGCGCTGACGGAGACCCTGCCGCGGGTGGCGGAAGCGTTCGCCGGCAGCTTCGACCACGCCGTGATCACCGGGGGCGACATGGGCTTCCTGTCGGCGGCGGTGGGGCAGGTGGTGTCGACGTTGGATGCGTTCGGTGTCGAGCTCGGGAGGAAGCCGCGGGAGGCCTGACGCCGAACATGGGTGCCGTGGGCCCAGGTTTGATACGTTGCGCGGCCCCGTGGAGAGCCCATGTTCCGCAGAATCTTGATCGCCAACCGTGGTGAGGTCGCCGCCCGCGTGGCCCGAACGTGCAAGGAACTCGGCATCCAGGCGGTGGCCGTGGCCAGCCCGTCGGATCGCCGACAGGCCTGGCTCGCCGACGTGCACGAGGTGGTCGTCCTTGGTGGGAATCGGGCCAGCGAGAGCTACCTCGACGCCAACGCGCTGGTGGAGGTCGGATTGCGCACGGGCTGCAGCGCCGTTCACCCGGGCTGGGGCTTTCTGTCCGAGAACGCGGCCTTCGCGACCATGTGCGCCAGCGCCGGGATCACGTTCGTCGGACCGTCGCCGGAGCACCTGCGGTCGTTTGGCGACAAGGCGGTGGCTCGCTCGACGATGGCGGCGTTGGGCATGCCCATCATCCCTGGAAGCAAGGAGCCGGTGGACACCCTCGAGGAAGCGAAGCGCGTGGCGGACGAGGTCGGCTACCCGGTGCTGTTGAAAGCGGTGAGCGGGGGCGGTGGTCGCGGCATGCGGGGGGTCGATGCCCCGGACGGGCTGGCGCTGGCCTTTGCGGAGGCCACGGCGGAGGCCGTGGGCGCCTTCGGCGACGGCCGCCTGTACCTGGAGCGCCGCATCGTCGGCGGACGTCACATCGAAGTGCAGGTGATCGGCGACGGGCGAGGCCACGCTCTGCACCTCGGCGAGCGGGAATGCAGCCTCCAGCGGCGGCACCAGAAAGTCCTCGAGGAGGCGCCGAGCCCGGGCCTCTCCCTGGCCGAGCGGGAGCGAGTGCTGCCCCTGGTGGCCGGTGTGGTCGGCAAGGCGGGCTACGCCAACGCTGGCACGGTGGAGATGCTGCTCGACGCGTCGGGCCATCTCTACTTCATGGAGATGAACACGCGCCTTCAGGTGGAGCACCCGGTGAGCGAGGAGGTGAACTCCATCGATCTCGTCGCGTGGCAGCTCGCCGTCGCTGCCGGGGAGGCGCTTCCCCGCGCCCAGTCGGAGATCCGACCCACGGGACATGCCATCGAAATGCGCCTCAATGCCGAGGACCCGGCGCAGGGTTTTCGGCCCAGCCCGGGCTTGGTGTCGGGGCTCTCCTTTCCGGAAGGGGAGGGGATTCGCATCGACACCCACTTGCAGGAGGGGGATCGCATCCCTCCCCACTATGACTCGATGGTCGCCAAGCTCATCGTGCACGCAGCCGACCGGACCCAGGCCATCGAACGTGCACGCGCCGCCCTTGCGGCGACCCGCATCGAAGGCGTACGCCACAATCTGGCGCTGCACGCCGCCATCCTCACGTGGGAGCCCTTCGTGACCGGTCGCTACGACACCACGTCCCTCGAGACCCACCTCGACACCCTCACCGCCGCCGCGAAGGGAGGTGCCTGATGGCCCGCATCCTCGTCCACCCCTTGGGCCACGAACTCGACACCCTGGTCGGGCCTGGCGAACGAGCGGCCGCCGTGGAGCGCTCCGACACCTTGGACGGTGCCCTGCAGGAGAAACTCGATGTCGTGCACGATGGGTGGGGCGCCAAGTACGTCGACCGGGTCCACGAGAAGGGCAAGCTCACCACGTGGGAGCGCATCCAGGCACTGATCGACGACGGCACCGAAGTGTTCGAGGTCGGCACGCTGGTGAACTGGGCTCGGGACTTCGCGGGCTCCCGGCGCCAGGCCCCTGGTGCAGGCGTGGTCACCTGCTTCGCCCGCATTCACGGCCGCTGGACCGTGGTGATCGCCAACGACAACACGGTGGCCAGTGGAGCCTGGTGGCCCCTGACCCCCGAGAAGATCGAGCGGGCTCAGACCATGGCGCTGAAGCTGCGGCTCCCCGTCGTGTACTTGGTGGACTGCTCTGGTCTCTTCCTCCCCGAGCAGTCCCGCTCGTTCTCGGGCCTGACGGGCGCAGGGCACATCTTCGCGAAGAACAGCCACTTGGCCGACGCGGGGGTTCCGCAGCTCGCGGCGGTCTTCGGCGACTGCATCGCCGGTGGTGGCTACATGCCGATCATCAGCGACCGCGTCGTCATGACCGAGTCGGCCTACATGGTGATCGCTGGGGCCGCCCTCATCCGGGGAGCGAAGTCCCAGAAGCTCACCAGCCTCGACATCGGCGGGCCCGAGGTGCACGTCCATCAGTCGCGCTGCGCAGATGTACGGGTTCCCGACGACCCCGCGGCTCTTGGCTTCCTAAGGGACGAGGTGGCCAAGCTCCCGACGACCGCGGCAGACTTCTACCGGCATGGTGCGGAGCCCGCACCGCCTCGCTTCCCAGCGAGCGATCTCGACGCCCTGTTCCCGGTGGACTCTCGGCAGGCCTACGCAGTCGAAGAGGTGATCGCACGGCTGGTCGATGGCTCGTTGTTCCACGAGGTTCTGCCTGGCGTCGGACGCGAGATGGTGACCGGCGTGGCGAGGGTGGGCGGCCTTTGGGTGGCCTTCATCGCCAACCGTCAGGGCATCATCGACGAGCCTGGCCACGGCAAGCGCCCCGGCGGCGTGCTGTACCGAGAGGGCATCGCCAAGATCAGTGCCTTTGCCCGCGCCTGCGACGCCGACGGCATTCCACTGGTGTGGCTGCAGGACATCTCCGGCTTCGACATCGGCGTGCAAGCCGAGCGCCTCGGCCTGCTCGGCTACGGCTCGAACCTGATCTACACGAACAGCACACCGACGAACCCCGTGTTCACGGTGCTGCTCCGCAAGGCGAGCGGGGCCGGGTACTACGCGATGTCGGGCATGCCTTACGAGCCCATCGTGCAGCTCTCCACGCCGATCACGCGGCTCGCGGTGATGGAGGGCCGCACGCTGGCCATCGCTGCATTCAACAGCAAGCTCGACGACGACTTCGAGATCGAGACGGACGATCCGGCGGAGCGGGCGGCCATCGAGCAGGGCATGGCGACCACTGCGGCCCGGATCGAGACCGACATGGATCCGGTCGCCGCCGCGGCCCGCATGGACACCGATGAGGTGGTTCCGCTGTCGCGCCTGCGGAGCTGGCTCGAGGTGCTGGTCGAGGCTGCCTGGCAGAGCGCAGGCAGTCGGCGCACCAAGAACCCCCGGATTTGGTCCCTTCACGACCTCGAAGTGCTCGCGGGTCCTCGCGGGCTCGGCACGGATGCCGCACGCGCCGCCCGCCTCGATGGGGACGACCTGGTGTGCCCCACGGTGGGAACGTGGACTCCGGCGGTGGGCAATGGCATGGCCTTGTACCCGGAGATGGTGCTGGGTCACGTGGTGACGGCAGGCGTGATCCGGCCCGTCACGGCCCCTCGCGCCGTGCACGGTGTGGTGCTCGGCGTGCTCGCATCTGGAGCCCAGGTGGACGCTGGCACGGTGCTGTTGCGTCAAGGAGACGCAAGCAACGAGGGCGCGGCCGCAGCCCCGGGGCCCGCCAGGTCGGCCGACGTGCCCGACGGGGTGATCGAAGTGAAGGCCGAGACCGATGGCACCTTCTACGTCCGTCCCGAGCCCAGCGCGCCCTCGTTCGTGGAGCTCGGCGCGGCCGTGCAGCCCGCGGCGACGCTCGGGTTGGTGGAGGTGATGAAGACCTTCACCCCCATCAAAGCTCCGGTGGCCGGAACGGTCGAGCGCGTGCTCGTCGAGGACGGCGAGTCGGTGGAGGGGGGCCAGACCCTCGTGTGGATCCGCTCCGCCTGATCAGCCGAGCCGGTACAACAGTGCGAGCAGCGCGGTGGCGCCTCCTCCCAGCAACGCGCCGGCCGAGAGGACGACGAGGCCTGCGAGGGCGGCCCACAGGGCGACCTGCTTGCGCTGCGGGCCATCGGCGACCAGCCAGTCTGCGGTGGGGTCGATGCTGGCGCCGTCGTCGGCGCTCCGTGGCTGCACCTGGGTGACCGGTCCTTCTGGCACGGCGGGTGGCGGAAGCTGTGGGAGGTCTTCGGTTCGGTCCTGCTGCCCGCTGAAGGACTCCTCGGGCCACGTCTCCGTCGGTGGAAGCGTGGGTGGGTCGTTGTGCTGTTCGAGGGCCAGCAACCCCCACATGGCCGGCGGCGCATCGTCGAGGCGCGGTGTGGGAGGCTCGAGGTAGGGGAGGGCGTGGTCGTGGGCGAACGTCTCCAAGCTGGGGCCTGGAGCCCGGTCGCCGAGACTCCGGAGGGTCTGAGCCACCTCCACGGCGCTGGGGCGGTCGAGGGCGTCGAAGGCCACCATGCGCAGGAGGAGGTTCCGTAGCGCGCGGTCGTCGGCTTGGGAGCGAAGGTCGGGATCGGCCATCGAGGCGACTACCTCCGCCAGATGGCGATCATGGGCCGGGTTGGCGCCACGGAGGCGACGGAGCCATCGGCCTCGGAAGAGCTCGATGGCGAGAATTCCGAGGCTGTACACGTCGGAGGCGGGTCGAGGGGTCTGCCCTTCCCGGCGCTCGGGGGCCAGGTACTTGAACAGACCGGCCCGCAATGCCCCGGTGCGGGTGTCGTCGTTGCCGATCGTGGAGTAGCCACACGCGAAGTCCAGCACGCGAACATCCCCGTCGCGGCCGATGAGGATGTTCGTGGGTTTGACGTCCCGGTGCACCACATGGGCGGGTTCCACGTCTCCCCATGGGGTCCGGTTCAGGGCGGCATCCAGGGCCACGGCCACCGATCGAACGATCTCGCACACCACCCTGGCGGGTAGCTCGATGCCGGTCTCCCGAAGCACTTCGACCCAGTCCAGCAGGTCGATGCCCTCGACCCAGTCGCGCACCAGCGCCGGACGTCCGTCCACCACCGCGAGTCCATGGGCACACACCATGTGACGCTGCTGGAGCGCCGCGAGGCGCCGTTGCACACCCAGCGCCCGCACGAGATCGTCCGCCACTCGAAGCACGTGCTCCTCTGCCGACTCGCCCTCGCGGGGCGTTCCCATCCGAGAGACCTTCAGCGCGACGAGGCGTCGACCAGGGGATGGTGCCTCAGGGTCCGCAAGCTCCGCAGCGAACACTGTCGCCGAAGGCCCCGACGCCACCTCGCGCAGCACATCCAGCCTGCGGTCCCGAGCGAGCGCTGTGCTCACGTGCCCTCCCTAAGCCAGCGTACACCGTGACGGAGCGCGGGGCTCGGGGAGGAGGCGCTGACCATCGCGGTTGATCTGCTGGCCGCGTTCGTTGTACACCCGCGGTCGTGCGCCGTTGGACGGCGGACAGGAGAGTGCATGTCGACGACCCGTGCCGAACGCGACCAAGGGGTGCCCCCGACCTCGAGGCACCGCCGCCTCCGTTGGGGCGCCCGGGTGGCCGCGAGTGCGTTGTTCCTCGGAATCGCCCTCGGGTGTGGCGATCTGATGGGGGGAGCCTCTCCGGAGGCCGCCGTGGGTGAAGCGCGTGTGCTGATCGAGCAGGGCGACTTCGACGGGGCCGCCACCTCGTTTGCCAAGCTCCGACAGGAGCACCCCGAGTCGGTCGACGTCGCTGTGGGGCACTCCTACATGCAGGTGCTCGCTGGCGACCTGTCGGGTGCCGATGCGACGCTGGCATCGGTGGAGGCAGCCGCGACCCCAGAGCAGCTTCAGCAGATCAAGCTCCGCCGCGCTCTGGTCGCATTGCGGGAGCAGGAGCTCGATCGCATCAAGATGCACGGGATGGCCTCTGGACTCCCCGAGGGCAAGCTGCTCGCCGCGGAGGTGCACCTCGTCGATCTGGAGCGCGAAGAGGGCGCTGCCATCCTCGACGAGCTCGTCTCCGTGGACGGGGCGGTCGGCGCCACGGCCCGTCGCTACAAGGAGATGCTCGAGGGGGATGCGGCCTTGGCCGACCTCGCCGAGGTCACGGCCCTGTGGGCTCTCGGCGTGCGCCAGTCAGCCTGCGAGGCAGCCGAAGACCTCGTGAAGCAGCTGCCGGGCGACTTCGAAGGCAAGGACGAGATGCTCTTGCTGTGGGCCTCCCGTTCCGTGACGTCGGGGCAACCCGCGGTCGCACGCTCCCTTCTCGATGAGATCACCTTCCCGCCCACGGGGCAGGAATGGCGTCTGCGAGCCACTCAGGCCATGATCGCCCTGGCGGAAGGGGAGACCGAGGTGGCCATGGCGTTGCTCGACTCGCTCAGCGAGGCCGCGAAGACGGGGGATGTTCCCGCCGATGGCGTCGCCGATGCGAGGGCGACCGCGTGCCTTCTCACCGACGACCCGGCGGTGCGGAAGCGCCTTGTCGGCGACCAGTCGGAATCAGCCGCCGCGGCGAGGTGTTTGCTCGACGCCGGGGATACCGCCACTGCCCGCAATGCGGCTCCTCCGGGTAAACTCAAGATGTACCTCGAGAGGTTGTGATGAAGTCGAACGCCCCCTTCGCTCGGTTGCTCCTCGGTGCCTCCATGATCTTCGGACTGGCTGGCACCGCCCTGACCCCCACCGTCGCCTTCGCGGACGACCCGGGCATCCCGCTCACGGTTCGCGTCCTCGACAACGAGGGCAACCCTGTCAAGACGGCGGTGGTTCGCCACCCCGACGAGCAAGACCGTCACCGGGTCAACACCGAGCTGGGCACCTGGACGGGCTCTGTTCTGTACATGCCCGATGGGTCGGAGCTCATCTTCGACAAGGGGATGACCATTCCCTTCGAAGTGAGCGCGCCCGGCTACTCGAACTACTCCTTCACCTACACCATGCGTAAGCGAAAGAACGAGGTCGACGTGGTGTTGGAGAAGATGGAGATCGACATGACCGACGAGGATCCGGAAGACATCGTGATCCAGTTCGGCCGCGACAAGCCCATCGATTGATCCCCGGGGTGTGAGAACGACTGTAAGGAGCGCCCGCTAGCTCCGTTGTCCTCCCACCCGCCCCTGGGTCCTCGGGCCCCCAAATTCCCTGGAATGCCGATGTCCTCTCGCTCCACGCCCGTTCGTACCGCGTCTCTGTGGCTGGCCCTGCTGGGCTCGACCGGTGCTCTCGCCCTCGCCGGAACGGCCTTCGCCCAGGGGTGGGGGACGTACGAACAGGCGTTCCCGGCCAACCCCTGCCACGACGGTTGGTCCGCGTGCATTGTCGACGGCGAACGGGTGAGCCCCGACATGAGCGCCAAGGGCCCGTCGGACATGCGCGTCGGTTGGTTCGACCTCGAGCCGTCGTCCTCGTTCTCTCCCTTCACGGGGCTCACCGAGTACACGGGGGAAGCACCGGCGGTGGCGGCTGCCGAACCGGAGCCGGTGGCTGCCGACGACGGCGGCGCGGGCGAGCTCCCTGCAGGCGACGACGGCTTCGACGGCGCGGCGAGCGCTCCCTCCGAGGAGTCGGTGAAGGCGCAGCAGGATGCCGACGAGGCGGCCGTGGCCAAAGCGGCACAGCGGGCCGCGGCGGACGACGCCCGCCGAGCGGAAGAGGAGGCTGCCCAGGCCCAGCGGGATGCCCAGAAGGCCGCAGCCCAGGCCGTCAAGGAAGAGCAGTCGCGCCGCAAGGAGGCCGACCGGCTCGCCGCCCAGGCCGCCCAGGCCGAGTCCGCTCAGCAGGACGCGCTCCGCAAGGAAGCCGAAGTCGCGCGAAAGGCCGCCGACGATGCCGAGCGCAAGCGGAAGGAGGCCGAACGGCAGGAGGCTGACCGCCGCGCCGCTCAGGAGGACGCCAAGCGAAAGTCCGACGAGCAGGAGCGCCGCCGGCAAGAGGCGGACGCTGCCGCGAAGGCGGCCGAAGAGGAGGCACGTCGCAGCGCCGAGGAAGACCGCAAGCGCCGGGAGGCCGAGGACGCCGAGCGTCGGGCCGAGCAGGAGCGGGTCGCGGCTGAGAAGGCGGAGCAGGAGCGCATCGCCGCAGAGAAGGCAGCGGCCGACAAGGCGGAACAAGAGCGGCTCGCCGCTGAGGCTGCTGCGGCCGATGGCGCGGCGGCTGCCCCGCCTCCCCCTGCACCCGAGGACGATGGCACCGCCGATGTAGCGACGGCTCCTCCGCCCCCGGTCGACGACGGGTCCTGCGACAACTTCCAGGCCCTGGAGCCTCCGGCGATGCTGGGCAAGATGTCCGATGGGCAGGTGCAGTGCCTGGAGGGGCGTCTCTCCCAGGCCAGCAAGATGACGGACAAGAAGAAGATCAGCGTGCTGCTGATGACCAACGCCTTCTCCAAGGGCGACAAGAAGAAGTGGGAGGACTTGGTCAAGCGTCACCTCGACGAGATCGACCAGTCCGACCCCGACCTCTGCTACAAGTACGCGCTGTACTTGGCGGGACGCGGAAGCTCCCGGGCATCGGGCGTGATCCGCTGGGCCAACGTGGCCCTCGAGAACCGCACGGTGTGGACTGGGGATACCTACAAATCCCGCGTCAACAGCCTCTTCAAGATGCGGGCAGCGGCGTCCCAGTCGCTCTGGGCATCTGCGGAGAAGGAGCACGCGGCATCCCCGAGCGATGCCACGGCAAGCAAGATTGATAAGTACCGCAACATGACCAAGGTCAATGCTCGCGAGTGGTACGAGTACGCCAAGATGTCCGGCAAGGACACAACGAAGCCGCTGCAGCTCTGCATGTCCGCGGCGGGCACGTCCGACTACTGCGACGGGGGCTGAGCGTCCGCCGCTGGTCCGGAGCGTGCGCTCCACGGAGGGGCCTCGGGTCCTCCGTCGGAGCGCGTTCTGCTTGCGGGGTCACAGAAGCGCTCGACAAGGAGAGACCATGAGGAAGACGGGGTGGGCGCCGCTTGCGGTGGTTCTGTTGGCGGGAGCGCTCTCGGTGGGTGGCTGCTTGGGCGGCGCCGACTCGGCCGACGGGACGTCGTCGGGGCCGACGGATGCGGCGGAAGAGGCCACGGCCTTTCCTGCGGAGCTACTGGCTGCCACCTGGGTGGTTCGCTATGCGAACGCCGAGGCGCTCGGGCCGCTGACGCAGTCTGGCTGGGTGGCTCTGATCAACCATCGGCACATCGCCAACGCGGTGGAACAGAGCGGCGACGACGCACTCCTCGCGGGGCGTGCGCACCTCGAGGCAGCCTTGCTGTACGAGCAAGCAGCACTGTTGTCTGCCAACGCCTTCATCGAGGTCTACGGCAACACCCCCCAGCCCACCGATCCGGCTGGGGCAAAGCACCTGCTGGCGGTGAGTCATGCCATCCTCGGCGACACCGAGGCCGCTCGCAAGGCATCCTCCGAGCTGCCGGCCGACGACCCCACGGCGACGTTCCATGGGCCTTGGAAGACGTGGCTCGAGGGAGACGCCGCGTGGCCCCCGGACCTCTCGGGTCTCCCGCTGGAGCTGCCGGAACCGCAGGCAGGGGTCTTCCCCTCCCTTCCGCCGCCGCCGCACTATGAGCTGCCCGAGCAAGGGGGCAGCAAGAGCAAGCGCACCATGGCCGATCCTGGCGCGTTGGTGGCTGTCGCGCTGTGGCACCGCGAGGCCGCCAAGGCCGTCCTCGGGGACCGCTACGACATCATCCGTGCCCTTCGCGTCGGCTACGAGCTGCCTGTAGCCACCGTTGCGCCGAAACCAGGTCCTCGTGAGGACCAGGAGATCTTTGGTGGCACGTTGCTGACCGGTGGGGATGCGGACTTCATGAGCGAGGTCCTGGGCGAGGTCGGTCCGGCAGCGGTGGAGGCCCACGCCGACACCTCGTTGCTGGCTTGGCTGGCCCGAGAGGCTCGGGTCGACGGCAAGGTGGACCCCGACAAGGTCAGCCGTTTGGTCAACGACCTTCGCGGTGCGTTGCTCGATTCGAGCCGTGAAGCGAATGGCGGCAATCCCGCTCCGCACCATCGCGTGTTCGCCGACATGGCGGCCGCGGGCGCGCTGTGGTCCCTTGCTCTCGTGGCCGAGGCGGAAGGCGATCGTGAGCGGGGAGGACTTCTGCGCCTTCACGCCCGTGACAAGGCGGAACTGGGGAATCACGTGCAAGACGCGGTGTCCTTGTTGTCGCTGGCCGCTTGGGATGCGGGCAACCGGAACGTGCACAGAGCCCCTGAGCTGCTGCACGATCAGGCGCGCAGGTATCCCGACCTTGAGGTTGCGAGGTATGGTCTCGACGTCCTCGCGCTGCGGGTTCAGCACGAGCGCATCGAACCTTCAGGGATGTAGGAGAGAAGATTCCCATGTTCCGTGACGAACACGACGGCCAGCCGTCCCCCGGATCCACGAACACGCCTTGCGATGCCAGCGCGGGAGCGGAGGCTTCCAAGCGCCGCTCCACCGTTGCGCGGCCGCTGGTCGTTGCCGCGATCCTCGCCGGCACCGCAATGCTCACTGGCGCTGAGATCTCCTACTACGAGGAGGCACTGCCCTCCACGATGAACCCGATGTTCGCGCGCACGATGCCGGACTATCGGTCCCACGAGCTGGTCTTCGACCGGTTGTTCTACCGTTCGGCGATCAACAACGAGCTGCGCAGTCGGCTCGTGGCCAGCTACGAGCGCCTCGACGACGGCAAGGCCTTGAAGGTCGTGCTGAAGGACGGGATCAAGTGGCACGACGGGAAGAACCTGAAGCCAGACGACATCTGCTTCACGATCGACGCGCTTCTCGACCCCGATACGCCGTCTCCGATCGCCAAGGGCTACCGCGAGACCATCGCGGGATGCCAGACGATCAACAAGGAGAACGCCGCGGTCATCGAGTTCGTGAAGGCCTACCACAACCCCCGTGAACGGGCATCGTTCGCGGTCCTACCGAAGCATGCCTTCGACGGCACGGCCATCTCGCCGGATCTCGACTTCTCCTCCCGTCCGATCGGCACAGGCCCCATGAAGGGCTCCAAGGGCCGTCGCGAGGTCAAGTTCACGGCGTTCCCCAATGGGCATCACAACGCCAAGATCGGCGTTCTGTCCCAGGCGGAAGGGGGCGACCCGCTCGTCCAGGTCCGTACGGTCCTGAACCAAGGCGTTCAGGGTGTGGTCAGCGTGTCCCCGCCTCTGCGTCCCGAAATCGCCGCGAGCGACGACGTGGCGCTGAAGTCCTACGATCTGCGCAGCTGGTGGTTCATCGCCCTGAACACCGAGGGTCCCACCCTCGGCAACAAGAAGGTGCGGCAGGCGATCGATCTCACCCTGGACCGCAACAAGCTTCGAGAGCTCACCATCGGTGTCGAGGCCAACGAGACGAACCCGCCCTGCGAGTTCGTGTCGGGCCCGTTCGTGCAGAGCTCGCCGTACTACAACCGCTCCGTGAAGGTGCGGGAGAGCTCCGACCCGGCGAAGGCTCGGCAGCTGATGACCGAGGCTGGCGCCACCCAGCAGGCCAACCGCTGGGTGCTGGGTGGCCAGGCGGTCACCCTCCGCATCGGTATGAATGCGCCGCTCGACCGCGAGGCACGCGACCTGCTCAACCAGATCGGCAACCAGCTTCAGGAGGGCGGCTTCGACCGTCAGGTGTTCAAGATTGCGCCCGACGAGTGGACCCGAGATGCCGTCGCGGGGCGCATGAGCGACAAGTTCGACGCGCTCATCGGGAAGTGGTCGTTCGGCGTCGTGGAAGACGTCAACGCCATGTTCCACTCCCGCACCGACGACGGCCGTGGGTCGTTGAACATCTTCAACTACAGCAACGGTGAGGTCGACGACATCCTGGCCCGCTTCGACTCGGCCCGGACCGACACCGAGGCGCAGGACGCGTACCACGACCTACACGCCTACTTGGCGGACGACCTTCCCTACATCTTCCTGTGGAAGCTCGACACGAAGTCGGCGTGGCGGAACGAGGTCCGCAACAACACGATCTCGCCGTACTACTACTTCACCGAGTTCGACGGATGGTCGCTGTAGGGCCTGCCGCAAGGCAGCGCACACCACGAGGGCGCCGGCCCGCCCCGCCAACGAGCGGGGCGCGGCCGGCGCTGCTGGTTTGGGGGGTGTCGTCCCCCCCGCGAGATGCCCCGGTGTGGGGGCATCTTCGGGCGTAGGCCTGCCCCGGTTGCCCGACAGGACCGACACCTTCTTTACCTCGGGGGTCGTCGCTGTATGATGGCCCCTCAAGGTGGAGAGCGGCGGCCCGATGGCATGGTGGACACGTCCGATGGTGCGATTGCTGGCCGCGCTGGCGCTGCCCATCGTCGTCCCAGCCATCATCACGATGGTGTTGTGGTCCCTTCCGGGGCATCCTGCGGAGATCATCTGCCCGCCGGGCATCTGTGATGGCACGGAGGCCTTGGCGGAGCGGTGGAACCTCCACAAGGGGCCTTGGCACTTCTTCTCCACGTGGATGTCCAACGCGGTGCAAGGGGACTTCGGGAAGAGCTGGCGAGTGCAGCAAGGCTTCCCCGTGGCTGAGCTGATCTTCGAGTCCCTCCCAGCGACCGCGATGCTCGTGGGCCTCGCCCTCGTGCCGCTGGTCGTGGGCGGTGTGTTGGCAGCTGCCGGCTGGATTCCGAAGCTCCTGGATCCGCTCTGGCAGGCTCTGGGGCTCGTTCCTGCCGTGATTCTGGCGCTATTCCTCGCCGCAGAGATCGAGATCACCTATGGCGCCCTGTCGTTCGGTGGCTGGCCTGGCCAGCTTCGCCTGCTCCTCGGGGCTCTGGTGTTGGGGGTGGCCGACAACGCCCTCTCGGGGGCTCTGGTGGGCACCCGTGGCGTGTTCGAGGCCGAGATGCGGCAGCGCTATGTGCAGATCGCCGTCCTGCGTGGGGAGAGCACGCTCTCCAACGCGCTCCCGAATGTGCTGCCGGCCTTGATCGGCCAGTTCCGCGCGCGGGCACTGCACCTCATGTCGGGGGCCGTGGTCGTCGAGGTCGTGATGGGGATTCCGGGCATCGGAGAGCTGCTGTTCGACGGCACCTTGATGCAGGACTTCGGCGTGGTCCTGGCCGCCACCTGGGCCTTCTCGCTGCTGTCCGCGCTGCTGCTCGGTACCCAGGCCGTCTCTGAGATCGCCGTGGCATTGTGGGTGCGGTCCTCGCCGGGTGGCGTGGTTCAGGGGGGCGCCTCATGAGGTCCCGTGGCACCCGCATGGTGTGGATCGTGGTGGCACTGGTCTTCGTCTTCGGACTGTTGGCCCTCGCCGCGATCGCTCCCGATTTCCTCTCCACGCCCGACCTCGATCGGATCGCTCTGAGTCCGTGGGAGGCGCCGCCGTTCGGTACCGACGACCGAGGCATCCCGTTGCTCCAGTACGCGGCGCAGGGGGCGTCGATCGTGGTGGCTCCGGCGCTGATGTCGGGCATGGTCGTGATGCTGTTGTCCACCATCGCTGGGCTGGTGCGCTGTGCAGGCCTCACGTGGATCGACGGCGCCATTCAGGTGGCCAGCGAGCTCGTCGGATCGCTGCCTCGACTGGTCGTCATCTTGGTGGTGGCGCTGATCTTGCCTTCGTCCTGGCGCACGTTGACCCCGATCGGGCTGACCTGGGCCCTGCTCGCGGCCCCTGGGGCGATGGATGAGGCCGCCTCCACCGCCGGGCGACTCGGAGGGGAGCGCTTCGTGGAGGCCTTGCGGGCCCATGGTTTCTCCGGGGTGCGGATCTACCTGATTCACGTGGTGTGGCTCAACCTGCGCGGCGTCATCGTCCGGCAGGGCGCCGAAGTGACGATGCACGTCGTCTTCCTCGAGATCGCGCTGTCGTACTTGGCGTTGCGGCGGAACGAGCCGTCCTTCACACACGCCGACTCCGAGTTCTCCTGGGCTACCCTGCTCTACCAGGGGTACACCGCCCTGCTCGGCTCCGACCTGATCCACTCGTTGTGGCTCGGTCTGGGGCTCGTGGCCGCCACCGCCATCATGGCCCAGGCCGTGCGACTCGCTGCGAGGGCCCGATGAACGAGACGCTCCTGGAGCTTCGGGACCTGTGCATCCGCACCCATGAGCGGATCCTGGTCGATGGTGTCGACATTGTGGTGCAGCGCAGCAAGGTCACCGCGGTCGTCGGGAACTCCGGCTCGGGCAAGTCCTTGTCGGCGCGGGCTGCCATGGGCGTCCTCGATGTCGACCCCGGACTCGTGCGCGGCTCCCTACGCTATCCGGGGCTCAAGACCGGGAACCTCTTCGAGGGGGTGCACAACCGCGGTCTGCGGGCGCAGCGATCGCTGCTTCGGTCCACCGCCAAATACCGAGGGGGGTACGTCAGCTATTCCCCGCAGTCGGCCTCCTCGGCCCTCAACCCAGGGCGCACCATCGGCCGTCAGCTACAGATCTCCATCGGTCGGCGCGACACCCCGCCGAACTCGGTGTCGGACGAGATCCGAAGGGTACTCGACGAGGTCGGCCTGCCTCACCGCGCCAGTGCCGCGCTCCCCAAGGAGCTGTCCGGCGGCATGGCCCAGCGAGCGGCGTTGGCTCTCGCCATTGCGCCGGCCCCCAAGGTGATGATTGCCGACGAGCCAGAAACGGGACTCGATCCTGTGCTTCGGCGGGTGGTCACCGAGCTCATGCTCCAGGTCGCCGCGGATCACCATGTCGCCCTGATGCTGATCTCCCACAACATGGACACGGTGCGTCGCATCGCGGACACCGTGGTGCGGATCGAGCCGGAAGGGTCGACGACCTACGACGTCGAAGACATGGGCCAGGCCACACACGACGTCGAAGATGCCGAGACCGATCCAGGGGATCCACCCCGTGCGGAGGGGACGGGATGACCGAACACGTCGTCGAAGTCGAGGGGGTCCACAAGACCTTCGTGCAACAGGGGCCGTTTCCGTGGAGTCCCCTTCGAGAGGTCCACGCGGTCGTCGATGTGTCCTTCACTGTGGCGCCGGGTGAGGTGGTGGCGCTCGTCGGACAGTCGGGATCCGGCAAGACCACCTTGTCGCGGTGCATCCTGGGCCTCGAGGGCATCAGTGGTGGCAGCATCCGCATCGAGGGGCAGCCCTGGCACACGATGTCCGAGGGGCAGCGGCGACCGCTGCGCCGCAAGTACCAATACATCCCCCAAGACGCATTGTCGGCCCTCGACCCTCAGCAGACGGCCCTCGAGCACGTCATCGAGTCGCTGACGGTCCTGGGGGAATGCAGCCGTGCCGAGGCGCCCGACCGCGCCCGGGAGATGCTGGTGAACTTGGGGCTCGGAGAACGCCTCTCGGCGTTGCCACGCGAGATGAGCGGTGGGGAGCAGCGCCGCGTGACCCTCGCTCGCGTGTTCGCCTTGAGGCCCCGTCTGGTGGTCGCCGACGAGCCCACATCGGGCCTCGACCCGGACCGACAGGAGTCGGTCCTCAAAGATCTGATCTCGAACCTTCCTGCCGATGCAGGCTGCATTCTCGTCACCCATGACATGCCTCAAGCGCGCGCCTGGTGCCACCGTGCACTGGTGATGCTTGAAGGTAGGGTGGTCGAAGAACTCGCATTGCCGGATGGTGAGCCTCGCCATCCGTATGCGAGGATGTTGTTCGACCCTTGGGGCGAGCACGACCTCGCCCAATCCACCGCCTTTTAGGAGCCCACCATGCGCCGCTGCACCGCCCTGCTCGTGGTCGCCCTGTTCGGAGCCGCCCTGAGTCCGACCGTCGCTCACGCTTGCGACATGGCGGAGAAGCTCCGGCTGGGCGAGGAGCAGAAGAAGCTCGCCGCCCGGAACGCCTGGGCTGGGGTCGAACGCTCCTACGAGGGCCTGGTCGAGACGAAGTGCGAGCTCGGCTACGACCAGCACTTCCTCGGGTCAGAGTCCGCCCGCGTGCTCGGCAAGACCTGGGAGCGCTACGTCCGACTGGAGAAGGCCCTTGGCTTCGAGGAGAACCAAGAGCTGAAGGATCAGATGGCGTCGATCGAGGCGGACTACGGTCGGATTGAGATCCGAGGCGATCCTCGGCGCCGCCCCACGTTCAGCCGTGCGGAGATGCCCTTCGCCCCGGATCAGCGCAAAGCCATCGAGTGGGCCGAGACGGTCATTGCCAACACGGGCTCCTTCTACGGGATGCTTCCGGCGGGCGACTACCAAGTCAACGAGCTCGCAGTGGCGGTCGAAGCCGGCAACGAGGACTTCCAGCTCGTCGCGGTGGGCAAGGGCGCCAAGCGAGCGGGTCCGAGCGAAGGGGGCGACGACTCTGGCGGTCGGGAGGATCCGGGTGCGATTCGCTACGCGAACCTCGTCGCCACGGTGGGCCCGTCCATCATCGCCACCACGGTGGGAGGGGAAAGCACCCTCGCAGATGGTGGAAGCCAGTTCGTCCCATCGCCGATCACTGCATCCGGCTTCTCGGCGCAAGTGGGTGGCGAGATTGGCCTGACCTACGCCGAGCCCGCGCTCGGGGTGGCCACGGTCGTCGGCTACTCGGGTGGCTATGGCACCGATACGCTCCACAACCTGCACGTCTGGGCAGCCGGCGTCATGCGCCCTGGGGAGCTGCGGGTGGCGCTGGGGCCGCAGTACGTCGTGATGGCGGGCCGAGGCACTGGCATCACCGAAGAAGCCGCATCGGAGCGGAATGTGGCCAACGCAGAGAACTTCCAGTTCGGAGGTGCAGCCTGGGGTCCCGGTCTGCAGACGAGCGTGGGCTACGGTCTGCTCGACTTCGACACCCTCAGGGGAGTTGTGGAGCTGGGAGGCTCGTGGCACAGTGATGGCGCACGGAGCTACTTCGGCGCCGGCCTTCGGGTCGGCATCGTGCCGACGGTTCCGCGCTTCAAGGGATGACACCTCTGGCGACCACGGGAAGCCTTCTCGTGCGTCGCGGGTCGATGGGGAGCCCGGCCCTTCTCTTCCTCGGAATGGAACGGGATCCCGTCCTGAAAGGGACATCACAGGCGGCGCTACGGCGCCCGGGAGAGATGCACCAATGAGCAAGCAGTGGAAGTGGCAAAGCGCAGCGGCGGTCGTGGCCGGCCTCCTCGTGAGCACGGCCACCGCCTCGGCCGGGCCGGTTCGCTTCAGCGGAGAAGGTCATGCCGAGACTCCGGTCTGGTCCCTCGACGGGAAGTACCTCGCCTTCGAGGTGAACCGACTCGCTGGCGACATCGAGATGTTCATCACGTCGGTCCAGGGAGACGTCGCCGGGGATTCCCGCGCCCTGAAGCTTCCTGGAGCGGGAGCATCCGCGTACGGGAGCTCGGGTTCGGTGGCCACGGGTGCCACCTTCCATCCTGACGGCATCGTGCTCTTCGAAGGCAGCAGCACGACGGGGGACTACCGCATCTTCTACAGCAAGGTGTCGGGCTCGTCGCCGCAGCAGTTCATCCGCAACGAGGATCTGAAGGGCAAGCTGACCTTCCCCTCTCTGTCGTCGGACGGCAGCCAGCTGGCGTTCATCGGGTCCGCCACGGGCTCGGGCGATCTCTACGTGCGGTCGAGCGCGGACTACAAGATCAGCCAGCTCACGAGCACGCCGCTCACCGAGCTGTCTCCGCTGCTGTCGAAGGACGGCAAGCGCGTCGTGTACTCGGTGCGGGAGAACGGAGCCCAGGACTTGTTCGAGATGCCCGTCAACGGCGGGGGCGCCACGGTCGTGGCCAAGGGATCGGGCGACCAGACCCGTCCTGCCTACGCCGCCGATGGTGCGGTGGTGTACTTCGACGGCGCGCGTGGTGAGGGCCTCTGGGACCTCGCTATGGTGCCGAGCGTTGGCGGCAAGCCGATGACGCTCGCTCGGGACGTCACCCTACCTACCCGCGCCCGTCCCTGCACCACGCCGGATGGGAAGTGGGTGGCGTATGCGCTGTCTGACCCGAGCCGCGACGACAAGATCTTCTTGGTGTCCATCGACGGCAACACCACGCTCGAGGTCGCGACCGGCATGAAGAGCGCGGGAGACCCCGCCATCACGTCGAAGGATGGTCGTACGCTGCTGGCGTTCACGGCGCTTCCCGCCGACAAGGCCGACTGGCGTTCCCTGGTGGTCGTGGACATCACCGACAAGCTGTAGCCTCGGCGCCTGGACCGGAGGCGTGCTGCCTCCCGTCGTCGGAGTGCCTGAAGGCCAATCGAGGGACGTGCGGTCAGGCCTTGCGCCTTTCCTTCACTCCGCGGGCCGCAACAGGGCGCGTGCGGGGCTGAAGTACTGCCGGGGCTGGACCACATAGGTGCCGGGGAGGATCTCCCCGTCTTCGACTCGATCCTGGTACGGAACCAAGTTGCCTGCGTCGTCTTCGCTCCACGCGATGGCGACGGGTCGCCACGGCTGTTGATCTGCGTTGCCGTCGCCGTCACCGTCGAAGCCGGGCAGGTACACGCCTCCGCCGAACAGGTAGGGCTCGAGCGCCTTCCGGTCGGCGGCATCGAGGCCGTCGAGGATGTCGGTTTCTGGGGCCCCGGTGACGCCGACGGCGAATCCCCAAGCGTCCAACAGCGCCATGGGGTTCGCCCACGGCTCGGGCAGGTCGGCCGCGCTGCAGCTGCCTTCGGGGAGACCTTCGGGTCGCGCCGCCCGGGCGAAGACATTCTCCGTGCCGGGGAAGACGGCCTGGGCCTGGGTCTCTGTGCCCTCGAAGATGGCGTCGCAGACGTCTCCATCCTCGCTGACCAGCTCGAGGGTCAGAGACCACGTCCCGTCCGCGGTGGGGCCGATACGGCCGTCCTCCTGAAGTGCGAACCGGGCCTCGCGGATCCCAAACGCGTCCGGAATGAAGGAGGCATCGGTGTTGGTGGGGGTGGGGATGGTGCCGGTGTCGTCTTCTGACGAGCCCCCCGCGCGGCAGGCGGCGGCGGCCACCAATGCGACCAGAAGTCCATACTTCATCGCTGCTCCCTTGCTTTCTCACGTCGGATACGGTCGAGCTCGGCCCGCTGGGCCGCCTCGGTGGCCGCACGGTTGGCGTCCGGATTCGGTGCAGGCACCGCCGCGGCAGCCGGTGCAGGCTCCACGGGGGGGGCCGGCGCGGGCACAGGGGTCGGCACGAGCACGACGGCCGGAGGTGCAGGTGCAGGTGCAGGCATTGGCAGCGGGGTGGGGGCCGCGATGGGGTCGGGGACACCATCGAACCACGAGGGCACCCCCATGCCGACCACCAGCAGCGCGGACAGCGTGGCCATGCCGGTGCCGATGAGCACCCAGACCCAGCTGGTGAGGGCCACCGCGAAGGCCATGGCCAGCGAGGCCTTCACGAAGAACCACGTCAGGTTCAGAAAGGGGATGTCGAGGTCGATGACCCGCACCCCCGAGGCATTTCCGGCCATGGGCCCTCCAACAGCCCCAGGGTGCCACGCTGGGGCCCTTCGCGCCACGACCTGCACGTTTGCCGGGCCAGGATAGGGGATGCCAACCATCCGGAGGCCCGATGTTGCTCCCTCTGATCCTGGCCTGCTCGCTGCTCCCCGACGCGTCATCGAGCCCGCTCCAGGCAGCCCAGGTCCAGGCCGACGCCGTCGAGGTGGCCCAGGTTCATACCAAGGCCATCACCAGCAGCGGCTACCACATCGACAAGAAGTACGCGTCGATGCGAGGCCCCTACGGCTTCGACACCGTCAGCCTTCATGACTCAGACAAGCCCGAGCTGCTGTGGATCACCGGCTACCGGACGACCGTCGTGGACGCGAAGACCGAGGGGGAGCTCTCCCAGGAGTTCATGTGCCACGCCAACCTGGACTTCGACCCCCAGGAGTACTACGCGAAGTTCCCGACCGCGCCGCCGATCTCTGGTCGCCTGTTCACCCTCTCTCAAGGGCAGCAGGACATCACCTTCCCGAAGGGCTTCGGCATTCCCGTCACCTCGGACATGCCCATCACGCTGGCCACCCAGGTGCTCAACCTGAACCTCGATGAAGCCGACCTGTCCGTGAAGCACAAAGTCGAGATTGACTTCGTGCGCGACGCGGAAGTTCGTGGGGAGATGGTGCCGCTGTTCCAAGGGGCGGTCGAGGGCTTCAAGGCCCTGCAGGAGGCTCGCTACTACGGCTTCTCGGACACCGAGGTCGACCCGACGGACCATGGCGAGGGCTGTGGGGTGGGGCAGGCAGCCATCGCCGGCGATGCGGACGAGGACGGGCTGGGGCAGCAGTTCACCGCCCACTGGGTCGTCCCACCCGGGGAGGAAGTCAACGTGACCAACGTGACCCGCTTCCTCAATCTGCCGTTCGACACGCGTGCTCACTACATCGCGGTGCACTTGCACCCTTTCGCAGAGTCGTTGGTGCTCAAGGACCGCACCACCGGCGAGATCGTCTTCGCCAGCAAGGCCGAACAGACCGACGGGCGGATCGGACTGAAGCGGGTGGCGTACTACTCCGACCCCGAAGGCATCGAGCTGTACAAGGACCACCAGTACGAGCTCGTGTCCAAGTACAACAACACCTCAGGCGAGGCGGTCGACAGCATGGCAGTCATGTACCTGTACATGCACGATCGGCGCTTCAAGAAGCCCGTGCTGGTCAGCCAGTCGGAGTAGCAAGCGGCTTTCGGTAGAAACGGTACCGGCGGTAGACCTTCATGCCTGCACCCTCCACGACCGCGCGCATGGGCTTGTTGCGTTCGTCGATCACCGAGCCGTCGATGCGGTCGTAGCCGGCGCGCCGGGCACCGTGCACGACGGCTTCGATCAGCTTCGCGTGAAGCCCAGACCCTCGGAGGTCCGTTCGCACCCCGATGAGCTTGAACGCCACACTGTGGATGCGACGTCGTGAGGGGAGGTGGCGCCACGGACCTGGAAGATGACGGCGCCATCCGGTGGGCCGCAGGAGGGCTTCGTGAAGCTCTGGGAGCACGACGCAGAAGGCCGCGGGCCGACCGTCGACGAAGGCGAGCTGCACCAGCTCGGGGTCCGTGGCCGCGAGGAACGCTCGGCCCAGCACCATGAACGATGCCCGGGGCATCGGCTGCACCTCCGGCACGGTTTGGTACGACTCGTTGAGCACCTCGTGCACGGCGTCGAGATCCGCGCGGACCGACCGCCACCTGGCGCTTCGTACCTCGAGGTTGGGCAGCCGAACGGCGTCGGCCTTGCGGCGCAGCACGTCGGGGATGGCTCGCTCGCGGCCGTCCTCCTCGAACAAGCGGATCTCGTAGGCCAAGACGTCATGGTCGCGCTGCAGCCCCAGTGCCTCGAGGGCCGGGGCGAGCCACGGACCATGATGGTCCTGAAGCAGTGGTGCCATGCGCTCGTGGCCATCGACCGTGAGGCCGACGTACTCGAATCGGCTCAGGTCTCGAGGCCCCCTGAGGTCGGAGGCACCCCAGGAGAGGGCTTGCGCTTCCACCGCCTCCCAGAGCGACGACAGCACCCCCGGGGCGTCGATGGCTTGCACGTGGCCGAACCAGGCCGTCTCGTTGTCTCGCTGCACCGACAGGGTGCCCACCACCTCTGCGTCCTGGTAGGCAGCGAAGAACACGACCCGTTCGGAGCGGAGGAATGGTCGGAGCCGCAACGCCCAAAGCCGAGCGGGACGGCGGGCCCAGTCGGCATGGTCGCGGTACAGACGCTCCGAAAACCGCAGGGCGTCGACCAGTTCGGCGTGACGCTGGATGCGTCGTATGGTCAGCGGCACATCGACCCTCCGAGGAGCAACGTAGCGCACACCCTACCGCCCTTCAGGCGGCGATGGACGGCTCGCGGATGCCTGCGTGACGCATGGTCTCGAGGGCTTCCTTCTCGAGCTGACGCACGCGCTCCCGCGACAGGTCCATCTCCCGAGCGATGGCCGACAGGGAGCGGAACTCGGCATCCTCGAGGCC